>MDTB01223851.1_pt1 | contig 36553 bp, 35 predicted proteins | sample 811161 | NCBI WGS metagenome assembly MDTB01 (sample SAMN05326650, study PRJNA326480) | marine metagenome | isolation source: seawater | place: Mediterranean Sea | collected 2009 | reverse complement strand
AATATATAAGAAAAAAACAAAATTTACTTAAATTGATAAATTCTTAATGCAATTTATTAAATCTTTAATTTTTAATATCTTTCTTTATTTTGGACTCATTTTTATTTTCATATTAGCAATACCATCATTAATTCTTCCTAATAAAGTTACAATTTTTTTTGGAAGATTATCAGCGAAATACATTGTTTTAATTTTAAAACTTGTAATGAATACTAAAGTAATTTTTCATGGAGAAGAAAACTTAAAAAAAGTTGATAATTTTTTTGTGGCTTCTGCCCATCAATCAATGTTTGAAACTTTTGTATTACAAATTCCGCTTGATGGTCCAATTTTTATTTTAAAAAAAGAGCTTTTAAACATACCTTTATTTGGTTGGTATTTAAGAAAAATTGGTTCTATAGCAATAATAAGAGAGACTACTACTAAAGAAAATTTAAATTTTTTTGACAAAATAAAAGAGAAACTAGAAAAAAATAAAAGACCACTTTTGATATTTCCTCAAGGTACACGAGTAAAATTAGATGAACAGCCTCCTTTTAAAAAAGGAGTAGGTCGGATATACAAAGCATTAAATTTACCCTGTATTCCAGTAGCATTAAATACTGGAAAAGTCTGGCCAAAAAATAGTTTTATGAAATTTTCAGGGGATATTCATATTTCATTTCTAGATCCTATTATGCCTGGTAAAGATAATGATGAATTTACAAAAGAAATTGAAAATAAGATTTATACTGAAATAAAAAAATATTATTAATTATTTTCTTCCAAAGTCTGGTTTTTCTGTGTCTTGACCTGCTTCAATAATTTCTTTTCTCACTTTTTTAGTTGATGAAAATATTTCTAGAAGCTTTTTGCTATCTTTGTCTTTGATTGCATTTTTAATTTCATCGAGATTTTTAGAATAGTTATCTAAAACCTTTAGAATATTCTCGCTGTTGTCGAAGAAAATATCTTTCCACATCAAAGGATCTGAAGCTGCAATCCTGGTAAAATCTCTTAATCCCCCCGCACTATATTGAATCACATCATTTTTGAATTTGTCTTCGTTATTTATTGCAGTTCTTACAATACTGTAAGCTACCGCGTGTGGGAGATGGCTTGTTAAAGACAATACATAATCATGATCTTCAAATGACATTACTTTTACTTTACTTCCTAATTTAAACCAAAATTTTTCCAGATTTTCAATTTTATCTTTAGCAACTTGATCATCAGCTGAAAGGATGCACCATCTATTTTTAAATAAACTGGAAAATCCCGCAGCAGGTCCACTATACTCTGTTCCAGCTATTGGATGCGAAGCTATCCAATTAATATTTTTTATACCTAAATTATTTACAATTTTATTAACTTCCTTTTTAGCTGAACCAGTATCAGTAAGAATAGAACCCTCCTTTAAATTTGACTTTATCGAAAGCAAAATTTCTTTATAACTACTTAATGGCGCAGAAATTATTGTTAGATCTGCATCTTTTATGGCATCAGACACATTAGAACAAATATCAGTTTTAAAATTTTTTTTTAAATATTCCATGACTTGTTTTGACTTGTCATAAACACTTATTTTTTTAGCTAATTTTTTCTCCTCTGTTGCTCTCAAAATTGAAGAGCCAATCAATCCACAACCTATTATGCTTATTTTACCGAACATTTAAAATTTTCCTCATCTTTTTTATCAATGCAATATTCTCTGATGTTGTTCCAATAGTAATACGTAAAGAATTTTTAATTCCATAAACATCCATTTTACGGACCAGTATTCCAGATTTTGCAAGTAATCTAAAAACTTTAGCAGAGTTTATTTTCACTTTATCAAATTTCACTAATAAAAAATTAGTAAAACTTTTATTTGTTTCTATTTTCATTTTTTTGAACTCAGAAAACATTTTTTTACTCCATTTATTTACGTGTTTAATTTCTTTATTAAGCCATGAATTGTCCCTAACAGCAGCAGAAGCTGCAAATAGAGCTGGTCTACTCACATTAAAAGGTGGCTTAACCTTGTTTAATGCAGAAATAATTTCTTTTGACCCATATCCCCAGCCAACTCTGAGTCCTGCTAAACCATAAATTTTTGAAAAGGTCCTTGTCATAACAACATTTTTAAAGTTTGTGAAAGTTTTTAAACCAGACAAATAATCTTTTCGTTTTACGTACTCAAAGTAAGCATCATCTACTACCAATAGAATATTGCTTCTCAATTTTTTTCTTAAAAAGAGTAACTCTTTTTTTGAAATATATGTTCCAGTCGGATTATTAGGGTTAGCTAAAAAAACTATTTTGGTTCTCCTTGTAACTTTTTTTATTATATCTTTTACTGAAGCAGTAAAATTTTCTTCCTTTGAGTAAATAACCTTTGCTCCGTTCATCCTGCTGTAAATTCTGTAAATAATAAAACTAAACTTAGGAACTATAACTTCGTCTCCTTTTTTTAAGAACGATTTACATATTAGTTCAAATATTTGATCAGAGCCTGATCCTAAGATTATTCTTTTTTTATCAATCTTAAATTTATTAGCTAAAGTATTTCTTAAAAAAGTACCATCAGAATCAGGGTATCTTGCAAAGTTTTTTGAAACTTCTAAGTACTGTTTTCTCGCTTTAGGGCTGGGGCCAAGAGCAGACTCATTGGCTGATAATTTAATCTTTGCTAATTTACTTTTAAATAAGCTCATTCCAGCTACATATTTCTCTGCAACAATGTTATTTGGTTTCGGAAATCTCATTTTATTAATGTATTATCTAAATTGTTTAAGTTTTTCTATAGCTGTTTATCGTATATAAAATTGACAAGTTTATGATGATTTAGTAAACATTACTCGCGCTGATTTAACCATATTGCAAGCGCATAATAAATTTAGCTAAAAAGGGGATGCCCAGTTTAGCTGGGCTTTTTTTTTGGATGAATATAAAACTTGAGAATATTAGGAAATTAAACGTTACTAAACCGCTTAAACTAGACTGCGGAAAAACTATTAGAGATTTTCCTCTAGCTTACGAGACTTACGGAAAATTGAATAGCAATAAAGACAACGCGATACTTGTTTTTCATGCGTTAACAGGAGATCAATTCGTGACTGGGACTAATCCTATTACTAATAAAGAGGGTTGGTGGGTTACTGCAGTAGGGCCTGGAAAAGCAATAGATACAAATAAATATTTTGTTATTTGTGCAAATGTGATCGGAGGATGTATGGGTTCGTTAGGTCCTAAAGATATTAATCCAGTAACAAAAAAACCTTACGGATTGGATTTTCCAGTTATAACAATTAAAGATATGGTAAAGGCTCAGGAGTCCTTACTTGAACATCTTGGAATTAATAAACTTTTATGTGCGACTGGAGGTTCAATGGGTGGAATGCAACTTTTACAATTTTGTTCAACATTTCCGGATAAAGCTTTTTCAGCAGTGCCGATAGCCTGTAGCTCGAGTCATAGTGCTCAAAATATTGCTCTTAATGAGTTAGCTCGTCAAGCAATTATGGCAGATCCTGTATGGGATAATGGGAAGTATGTTTTAAAAAATGTTCAACCTAAAAATGGATTAGCGGTTGCAAGAATGGTTGGACATATAAGTTATTTATCCGAAAAAGGAATGCAGGAAAAGTTTGGAAGAAAGTTACAAGAGAAAGCAGATTATGAATTCAGTTTCAATGCAGATTTTCAAGTAGAAAGTTATTTAAGACACCAAGGTTATGCGTTTACAGAAAGATTTGATGCAAACTCTATACTATATATAACTAGAGCTATGGATTATTTTGATCTTTCAAAACAATTTAAAGGTGGTTTAATTGAAGCTTTCAAAGATCAAAAAACTAAGTTTTTAATAATATCTTTTTCTTCAGACTGGCTTTACACAACAAAAGAAAATAAAGATATAGTTATAGCGTTAAATGCATCAGGAGCAGATATTTCATACTCTGAAATAATAACTGATAAAGGTCATGACTCGTTTTTACTTGACGAACCTGAATTTTTAAAAACCTTAAAAAGTTTTATAGACTCAATGCATGAGAAATTTAAAAATGAAAAAAGAATTTAAAGTTATTGCAGATTTATTATCAGATAATACTAGAGTTCTTGACGTAGGATGTGGTGATGGCTCTTTAATGGGTCTTCTTAAAAAAGAAAAAAACATAGAGGTGCGTGGTTTGGAGCTTAATCAAGAGAATGTCCAACAATGTATTCATAAAGGTCTTCCAGTAATACAAGGTAATGCAGAAACAGAATTGCACCAATTTCCTGATAAATCTTTTGATTATGTCGTTCTTAGTCAAACACTCCAAGCTTTTTATAAGCCTGAAAAAGTTTTAAGAGATTTATTGAGGATTGGAAAATCAGTTGTAATTTCAATACCAAATTTTGGATATTGGAAAGTAAGAACTAAACTTTTATTTTTTGGTAAAATGCCAGTTACAAAGACACTCCCTAATACTTGGTATAACACACCAAATTTACATATGTGCACAATTAAAGATTTATTTAATTTTTGTGATAATAAAAATATAAATATTATAAAAGTTGTTGGTGTCAATGAAGATAAAACTTCTTTAATTAAGAAAAGTAATTTAGAAATAAAAAATCTTTTTTCAAAACTAGGTATATTTTTAATTGGATAAAATGGTAGTAGAAATCATTCCATGTCTGAGTGACAATTATAGTTATATAATTCATGAAAAAGAAACTAATACTATCTCAATAGTGGACCCTTCCGAATTTGAGGCTTGCGATAAAGTAATTAATAGATACAAAAAGTTAGATTTTATTTTAAATACACATCATCATGTAGATCATGTGGGTGCAAACTTAGATCTTAAAAAAAAATACAATTCAAAAATTTTAGGATCAAATTCAGACAAACACCGTATTCCAGGAATAGATATCTTTCTAAAAGAAAATCAAAAACAAAAAATTGGAAATTTGGAATTTGAAGTAATTTTTATTCCAGGTCATACAAAAGGACATATTGCTTTTTTCTTTAGAAAAGAAAAAATTGCTTTTACCGGAGATACACTATTTTCATTAGGATGTGGTAGAGTTTTTGAGGGAACTCATGAAGAAATGTTTAATTCTTTAAATAAAATTAAGAAACTTCCTTCTGATACTAAAATCTATTGTGGACACGAATACACTAAATCAAATCTTAATTTCTGTTTAGCGTACGACTCTAATAATACTTTTTTAAAAGAAAAAGAAATTGATGTTCTAAAAAAATTAAATTCTAATCAACCAACAATTCCATCTACTTTAAGCCAAGAGTTAAAAACAAATATTTTCTTAAGATGTAATGATCCTGGGATAAAACATGCTTTGGGTCTTAAAGATCCGTCTGAGGTTGAAGTTTTTTCAAAATTACGAGATTTAAAGGACACTTTTTGACTTCAATAATCTTGACTTGCTATTACTGACGGCTATATTGCTTAAAAATTAAAAATAAATTTTATGTCATTTGCTATAATTGAAACAGGTGGAAAACAGTACAAGGTATCTGCAAGTAAAATATTGGAAATTGAAAGACTAAACGCAAAAGTTGGTCAAACTATAAAATTCGAAAATGTTTTGCTTTTAAACGATGACAAAAGTACTGAAGTTGGAAGTCCTAGGGTTGAAGGAGCTACAGTAGAAGCTAAACTTTTGGACAACGTAAAAGATCGAACTATATTAGTTTTTCATAAAAGAAGAAGAAAACACTCAAGAAAAAAAAATGGTCATAGACAACGCCATTCTAAAATACAAATTACGAAAATTTTATCAAAAGGCGGTAAAGTTGTAAGTGAAGCTAAAACAGTTGAAAAAAAGAAAACTGTTAAAGAAGAAAAAAAAGATATAAAAAAGGAAGTAAAAAAATAGGAATTTAAATGGCAACAAAAAAAGCAGGCGGATCATCAAAGAACGGCCGAGATAGTAAAGGTAGACGTCTTGGGGTCAAGAAATATGGTGATCAAATCGTAATTCCTGGGAACATCATAGTTAGACAAAGAGGTACTAAAATCCATCCTGGTGATAATGTTGGCATGGGAAAAGATCACTCGATTTTTTCATTGGTCAAAGGCAAAGTAAAATTTAAAAAATCTAAATTAAACAGAACTTTTGTTTCTGTAATCCCCAATTAAATCTATATAAATAACTTAAGTTGTTTATATTATAAATTAAGTATGAAATTTTTAGATCAAGCAAAGATTTATATTAAAGCTGGGAATGGCGGTTCAGGCTCTGCAAGCTTCAGACGAGAGAAGTTTGTAGAATATGGTGGGCCAGATGGTGGTGACGGCGGAGATGGTGGATCTATAGTTTTTCAATCTGATAGGAATCTAAATACATTAATTGATTTCAGATATGCTCAACATTTTAAAGCTCAACATGGAAAACATGGAAGTAAAAGAAATAAGACCGGAGGTAATGGAGAAGATCTGATTTTGAAAGTTCCATTAGGTACTCAAATATATGAAGAAGATAATAATACTTTAATTTACGATTTTACAAAAAATAAAGAAAAATACCTTGTGGCATTAGGTGGTAAAGGTGGTCTTGGAAACGTAAGATTTAAGAGCTCAGTAAATAGGGCTCCTAGAAAAAAGACCAACGGAAAATTAGGGGAAGAATTTTGGATTTGGCTTCAATTAAAAGTAATTGCTGATATTGGAATTATAGGTAAACCAAACGCTGGCAAGTCTAGTTTACTCGCTGCGTTAACAAGAGCTAAACCAAAAATAGCAAATTATCCTTTTACGACAATAAATCCAAACCTAGGTGTATCTTACTACGGAGGTAAAGAGATTACTTTGGCTGATATTCCAGGTTTAGTAGAAGGTGCACATAAGGGTGTTGGTCTTGGAGATAAATTCTTAAGACACATAGAGAGATGTAAGATTTTACTTCACTTGATTGATCTATCAGAAGATAATTTGTTTAATTCGTATAAAAAAATTAAATTAGAATTATCGAATTATGATAAAAATTTAATAAAAAAGAAAGAAATTATTTTTTTCAATAAGTCAGATTTAATTGAGGATAACATGTTAAATGAAAAATTAAAGGAGTTTAAAAAAAAAATTAAAACTAATTATGAAATTATTTCTGTTTATTCTAGTAAAGATATTCAAAAAATAAAAAAATTATTGATTAAATATGCTAATTAAAAATGCAAGTATAATAGTTTTAAAACTAGGATCTACAACTGTGGTTGATAATAAAGGTGTTTTCAAAAAGAAGTGGGTAACTTCTCTTATTAAAGATATTAAGAAGTACGGAAAAGGAAAAAACTTTGTTATTGTATCTTCTGGCGCAATTGCACTTGGCCAAAAATATCTCAAAATTAAAAAAGGGAATATTAAACTAGAAATGAGCCAAGCTATTGCAGCAGTTGGTCAAATTCATTTGGCAGGCGAGTTCCAGAAACTGTTTGATAAATACAAGATAAAGACTGGTCAAATTTTAATTAGTCCAGATGATACAGAGCAAAGAAGAAGAGCTATTAATGTAAGAAGAACTTTTGACAATTTATTTAAACTCAAAGCTATACCTGTAGTAAATGAAAATGATTCAACAGCAACAAGCGAAATAAAATATGGAGACAATGATAGGTTGGCTGCAAGAGTGGCTCAAATTATTGGAGCTGACATGTTGATATTGTTTTCTGATGTTGATGGACTATATGATAAGTCAAAAGGTAAAAAAATTATAAAAGAGGTAACTTCAATTAATGAAAAGATCACGTCTCTTATAGAGAATAAGAAAAATAAATTTGGTTCAGGTGGAATCTCTACAAAGTTAGACGCTGCTAAAATTTGTATGAATTCGGGAAGTCATATGTTTATTGCTAATGGCAAAGTAAGACATCCTATTTTGAATATGATTAAAAATAAAAAATATACGCATTTTTTACCAAAAATTTCTACTTTGGATGCCAGAAAAAAGTGGATTATAGGCTCTCTGAATTACAATGGAACTATATATATTGATAGTGGAGCAGCTAAAGCTCTTTCAAATGGTAAAAGCTTGCTTGCTGCTGGCATAACAAAAATTAATGGAAGTTTCAAAAAGGGAGAAAATGTAATAATTTTAGATCAAAATAATATTCAACTAGCTCGAGGATTGTCATCTTTTAGCTCTAGTGAAATAGATAAAATTAAAGGCAAACAAAGTAAAGAGATCGAAACAATTCTTGGTTATCTTAGCAAAACTGAGGTAATTCACAAAGATGATATGGTATTATTATAAATGAATTATTTAGAATTGATTGGTAAGAACGCAAAAAAAGCCTTTGAAGATTTAAAGGGTGTTCAACATAAAAAAATAAAAAAAGTTTTAGAAAATTACAATCAATCTTTACTGAAAAATACAAATAAAATAATCAAGGAAAATTTGAAAGACGTTAGAAATGTTAAAAGAAAGCATTTAGTTGATAGACTTATTTTAAACAAAAAAAGAATTGAGGATATTAGATATTCAATAAATGAAATTGCAAAATTTAAAGATCCAGTTGGAAGAATTTTAGAAAAATGGCGTAGGCCTAACAAATTAACAATTAAAAAAGTAACAACGCCGATTGGTGTTATAGGTGTAATATATGAAAGCAGACCTAATGTAACTGCTGACGTCGCAGCATTATGTTTTAAATCAGGTAATTGTTCTATTTTAAGAGGCGGGTCTGAAGCTCTGAATTCAAATAAATTGTTAGCTAATTTATTCAGAGAAAATTTAAGAAAAAATAATATCAACCAAAACTGTGTTCAGTTCATTGAGAATAAAAATAGAAAAATAGTAGATCAGCTATTATCAAAAATGAGTGCATACATTGATGTAATTGTACCAAGAGGAGGAAAAGGACTTGTCGCTAAAGTCCAAAAATTTTCAAATGTACATGTTATTGGCCATCTTGAAGGATTGTGCCACATTTATGTCGATAAAACTGCAAATATAAAAATGGCGAAAGATTTAATTATTAATGCAAAAATGAGAAGAACAAGTATTTGCGGAGCAGTAGAAACTCTTCTTATCGAAGAAAAAGCTTTAAATTCACACGCTAAAGAAATAATAAATGCTCTTTTAAATTCAGGCTGTGAAGTTAGAGTTGATAAAAAAATCAACAAACTTTTTAAAGGAAAATTAAAAAAAACTGTAGAAAAAGATTGGAAGACGGAGTATCTGGACTCAATTATTTCAATCAAGACAGTTAAAAATGTAAATGGTGCTGTCAAACATATTTTAAAATATGGTACAATGCATACTGACAGCATTATTACTAATAACAAAAAGAGTGCTGAAATTTTTTTAAATAGTGTGAATAGCTCAATAGCAATGCACAATGTATCTACTCAATTTGCTGATGGAGGGGAATTCGGTTTTGGTGGTGAAATTGGCATCTCTACAAATAAACTTCCACCCAGAGGTCCTGTTGGAATTAATCAATTAACGTCATATAAGTATCTTGTTTCTGGAAAAGGAATTGTTAGACCATAGTTGATGGCAAATGTTCAAAAAAAATACGTTGGTTTGTTAGGTGGTAGCTTTGATCCTGCACATAAAGGACACTTAGGCATATCAGAAATTGCAATAAGAAAATTAAAATTAAAAAAAATTTACTGGGTTATTACAAAACAAAATCCTTTCAAAACTAAGTCTTTTTATTCTTTATATGAAAGAATTAAACATGCGAAAAAAATAACTAAAACTCAAAAAAAGATTCAATTAATTTATATAGATAATATCATCCAATCTTCTAGGGTCATTGATGTAATTAATTTCTTTATAAAAAAAAAGAGAGTTAAAAACATCTTCTTTATGATTGGTTCTGATAATTTAATACATTTTCATAAGTGGAAAAGCTGGAAAAAAATACTAAAATCAGTGAAATTAATAGTTTTTTCTAGAAAAGGATATGATAGAAAAGGAATAAAATCAATTGTGGCTAAAAATTTTAAAAATAGAATTATCTTTATAAAAAATAAACCAATATCTGTATCATCAACACAATTAAAAAGGCTTACTAAATTTAATAAATAATGAGAATTATTGATATTAAAAATAATATTGAAAGAATATTAGATGATAATAAAGCTCAGAATATAATGTGCATTGATTTAAAAAATAAATCGTACATAGCAGATTATATGATTATAGCTTCTGGAACATCTTCAAGACATTTACAGGCGTTATCTGATATTTTAGTAAATCAGTTAAAAAAATTAGGAATAAATAATTGTCGTATGGAAGGGAAAGATAGTAACGATTGGAAATTAGTTGATACTCAAGATGTAATAGTTCATATTTTTCATCCAGAGAAGAGAGAATTTTATGATCTAGAAAAAATGTGGTCAGAAGAAATTCCCAAAGAAAAAGCGATGATATGAAAAAAATAATTATTAAATTTATTTTTATTTTATATTTTACGTCGTCCGCGACGTATTCCAAAAATGATCTTTATGATAAAATTGATCTATTTGGCGAGGTATTAGAAAATATTCAAAAAGATTATGTTGATGATGTAGATCAGGCAGAAATGATGGATTCGGCTATTAATGGTGTGCTTCAATCGCTTGATCCTTACTCAGCTTATATGAGTCCAGAGCTCTTTAAGGAAATGCAAACAGACACTAGAGGCGAATTTGGTGGTCTTGGAATAGAGATAGGTATGGAGTCTGGAGTAGTCAAAGTAATTTCACCTATTGATGATACTCCTGCAGCAAAAGCTGGTATCAAAGCAGGAGATTTTATTGTTAAAATTGGCAAAGAGCAAGTTCAAGGAAAATCTTTATTAGAAGCTGTAAAACTTATGAGAGGACCTGTAGGCACTTCAATAGATCTTACAATAAGAAGGAAAAATGTAAAAAAACCATTAAAGTTTCAAATTGAAAGAAAGATAATTGAAGTTCAATCGGTAAGTTCTAAAGTAATAGGTCAGGAAAAGAATTTAGGATACATACGACTTAAGTCTTTTAATGAAAATAGTGATAAACAGTTTTTAAAATCGATTAAAGAATTTGAAAAAAAATCTAAAATTAAAGGTTACGTTCTTGATCTCAGAAACAATCCAGGAGGGTTATTAACTCAAGCAATTAATATAACTGATTTTTTTCTGGAAGATGGTGAAATTGTATCAACAAAAGGTAGAAAGATCTCTGAAACAAGAAAATTTTTTGCTCGAAAAGGAGATGAAATCAAAGGCAAACCAATAGTAGTTTTAATTAATAATGGTTCAGCCTCCGCCTCAGAGATTTTTGCCGGAGCATTAAAAGATCACAAAAGAGCAATAATTCTTGGAGAAAATTCATACGGAAAAGGCTCTGTTCAATCAATAATCCCATTGAAAAATGGAGGAGGTATGAGATTAACTATATCCAAATATTATCTCCCTTCAGGAAAATCTATTTCAGAAGTAGGTGTAACGCCTGATATATTAGTTGAAGAAGTAGGAGAAGATTTTCTAATCAACTCAGAAAAAGACAATCAACTAAATTACGCTATAAAACTTTTTAATTCTTAAATTATGAAAAAGAATAAACTCCCATTACGTAAAGGGGTTGGAGTAATAATGCTAAATAAGGAAAATAAAATATTTGTTGGTAGAAGAAAAGATAATCCATCAAATAAGTGGCAGATGCCACAAGGAGGTGTCGATCATAGAGAAGACTACAATACTGCAATGAAACGTGAACTTTTTGAGGAAACAAGTATTAAAAATTATAAGATATTAAAAGAATTAAAGGGATTTTATGAATATGAGCTTCCAGATAATTTAATTGGTATTATTTGGAAAGGTAAGTTTAGAGGTCAAAAACAAAAATGGTTTATTGCAAAATTCTTAGGTAAAGAAGAAGAAATTAATTTAAATACAAAACATCAAGAATTTATAGAGTGGAAATGGATTTTTCCAGATGAGTTACCAAAAGTGATTGTAGGCTTTAAAAGAGAAATGTATCTTAAACTTTTAAAAGAGATAAAAAATTTAATTAGTTGATATTTTTTAATGTTTCAATTTTATGTGAAAGAGTATATTTTTCTTTATCTGATAGCTTTTCATTGACAATATCTTTCTCTGACTTATTTATAAGTTGATCTATGGATGTTTTGCTAATTTCAGACAATTTGTAAGCAGTAGAGCTAAGGATTAAAAGATTATTTTTTACAAATTCCACAGTGCCATCTTCGACAAAAAATATCATTTCGATACTGCCTTTAATCTTTACCAATCCTGGTCTTAAAAAAGTGATAAGAGGAATATGATCTTTAAGAATACCAATTTCTCCCTCGTATGATGGTAAAATAACTTCAATAGCATCAGTTTTCAAAATTGTTTTTTCAGGTGATATAATCTCTACTACAAATTTTTCAGACATTATTTGCTATCTTTGGCTAATTTTTCAGCTTTTTCAACAACTTCCTCGACTCCACCTACCATATAAAAAGCTGCTTCCGGTAAGTGATCGTACTCGCCCTTACAAATAGCATCAAAACCCTTTATCGTATCCTCTAAATCAACTAACTTTCCTGGAGAGCCGGTGAATACCTCGGCAACAAAAAATGGTTGAGATAAAAATCTTTGAATTTTTCTAGCTCTTGCTACAGTTAACTTATCCTCTTCTGAAAGTTCATCCATACCAAGTATTGCTATGATATCTTGAAGAGATTTGTATGCTTGCAAAATTCTTTGTACATCTCTGGCTACACGATAATGTTCATCACCTACGATTCTTGGGTCTAAAATTCTAGATGTAGAGTCAAGAGGATCTACAGCTGGGTAAATTCCAATTTCAGCAATTTGTCTTGATAGTACTGTAGTTGCATCAAGGTGTGAAAAAGATGTTGCTGGTGCTGGATCTGTTAAGTCGTCAGCAGGTACATATATTGCTTGAACAGAGGTTATTGATCCTTTGTCTGTTGAAGTAATTCGCTCTTGAAGATTTCCCATGTCAGTTGCTAAAGTTGGTTGATAACCAACTGCAGAGGGTATTCTTCCTAGAAGTGCTGAAACTTCTGATCCTGCTTGTGTAAATCTAAAAATATTATCAACAAAAAAAAGTACGTCTTGACCCTCTTTATCTCTAAAATACTCAGCAACTGTTAGTCCTGTGAGAGCAACACGGGCTCTTGCTCCAGGAGGCTCATTCATCTGTCCATAAACTAAAGCAGCCTTAGAGCCTTTACCATCAGTCTTGATAACTCCAGACTCAATCATTTCGTGATAAAGATCATTTCCCTCTCTAGTTCTCTCACCTACACCTGCGAAAACTGAAAACCCTCCATGAGCCTTAGCAATGTTATTTATCAACTCCATTATTGTAACTGTTTTTCCTACACCGGCTCCTCCAAATAAGCCAATTTTTCCACCTTTAGCGTAAGGAGCCAACAAGTCGATTACTTTAATTCCGGTTACTAATTGCTCTGTTTCAGTAGCTTGATCGGTAAATTTCGGAGCTGGTCTATGGATTGGCCATTTTTCTTTTGTTTTAACAATACCTTTTTCATCAATAGACTCACCAACAACATTAATAATTCGCCCGAGAGTCTCAGGTCCCACGGGTACACTTATAGGAGATCCTGTATTTAAAACTTCATCTCCCCTTTTTAAACCCTCAGTGGCGTCCATAGCGATAGTTCTTACATCATTTTCACCAAGGTGTTGTGCAACTTCTAAAATTAATTTGTTTCCGGAATTTTTAACCTCAAGTGCAGTGTAAATCTCAGGTAAATCTCCTTCAAAGTTAACGTCCACCACGGCACCAATTATTTGTGTTATTTTACCTTTTTTACTCATGATTATAAACTTTCCGCTCCAGATATTATCTCAATTAGTTCTTTTGTAATTGAAGCTTGTCTGCTTCTATTATAATTGATAGTTAATTTGTCCACTAAATCGCCTGCGTTTCTTGTTGCATTATCCATTGCCGTCATTCTTGAACCTTGTTCACTAGCTGCGTTTTCTAGAAAAGCCTTAAATATTTGTACTGAAATATTTTTTGGCAATAAATCATCTAGAATCTCATCCTCTTCAGGTTCAAACTCGTAAGAAATATTTTCTTCTTTGTTTGTTTCTAAATTTTTATCGTTTGCAGGAATGATTTGTTGAGCATGAGGAATTTGTGTTATTACATTTTTAAAATTGTTATAATATAAAATACATTTATCAAATTCTTCTTTTTTAAATAAACTTAAAATTTCATTTGCTATAATCTCAGCCTCATTAAAAGTAATTTTTTTCTTTTCCTTAAAACTAAATTTATTAATAATATATTTTCCGTAATCACGTTTAATTTGATCTAGTCCTTTTGATCCAACTGTAATTATTTTTAAGTCTTTACCCTCATTTATAATTTTTGCAAAATTTGTTTTAGCTAGCTTGCATATATTAGAATTGAAACCACCACATAATCCTCTATCTGCAGTTAACACCACACATAAATAAGTCTGATCCTTTCCAGTACCGACCAGAAGCTTAGGAGCATTTTGAATATCATTAATTGATTTAGTAAGATTAAGTATTATGTTCTGCATTTTTTGACTATACGGTCTTCCTTTCTCAGCACTTTCTTGAGCTTTCCTTAATTTAGCTGCTGCAACCATTTTCATAGCTTTCGTAATCTTTTGAGTAGATTTAACACTTTTTATTCTTTTTTTTAGGTCATCTAAACTTGGCATTATTTAAAACCTTTTTTGTATTCTTCAATAATTTTTATTAAAAGTTTTTCTGTGCTCTCATCAAGCTTTCCAGAACTTTGAATTTGGTCGACAATTTCTTTTTTATCAGAATTTATTTTTTTCAATAATGCCCTCTTCAAATTTTTTAATTTTACCTAAATCAATGTCATCTAGATAACCGTTAACTCCAGTAAATACTGATATAACTTGTTCAGCCACTGTCATTGGAGAATATTGATCCTGCTTAAGAAGTTCAGTTAGTTTTGCACCACGGTTCAACAATTTTTGAGTTGAGGAATCTAGATCTGATCCAAATTGGGCAAAAGCAGCCATTTCCCTGTATTGTGCTAATTCTAATTTAATTGATCCAGCTACCTTTTTCATTGCCTTGGTTTGAGCAGCAGAACCTACTCTCGAAACTGATAAACCAACGTTCACTGCTGGACGTATTCCTTGATTAAATAATTCTGTTTCCAAAAATATTTGTCCATCAGTAATTGAGATCACATTAGTTGGTATGTAGGCGGAAACGTCTCCAGCTTGCGTTTCTATTATTGGTAATGCAGTTAGTGATCCACCTCCACTTTTTTCACTTAATTTTGCCGCTCTTTCAAGAAGTCTGCTATGAAGATAAAATACATCTCCAGGATATGCCTCCCTTCCTGGTGGTCGTCTTAGTAATAAAGACATTTGCCTATAAGCAACAGCTTGTTTTGATAAATCATCATAAACAATTAAAGCATGCATACCATTATCTCTAAAAAATTCCCCAATTGTACATCCAGTATAAGGAGCTAAAAATTGTAAAGGAGCTGAGTCTGATGCTGTTGCAGCAACAATAGTGGTATATTTTAATGCACCAGCCTCCTCCAAAGTTTTTGTTATCTGAGCTACAGTAGATCGCTTCTGACCTATTGCTACATAAACACAATATAACTTTTTACTTTCATCAGAAGACTCGTTTATTTTTTTTTGGTTTATTATTGCATCGATAGCTACAGCTGTCTTACCCGTCTGCCTATCTCCAATAATTAATTCTCTTTGACCTCTGCCGATTGGTATTAAAGAATCTATAGATTTTAAACCAGTTTGCATTGGCTCATTGACTGATTGTCTGGGAATAATACCAGGCGCTTTAACCTCTACTCGTTTTCTTTCTTTTGAAGATAGTGTTCCTTTTCCATCTATTGGATTTCCTAATCCATCAACTACTCTTCCCAAAAGTTCTTTGCCAACAGGAACATCCACAATCGCGTTAGTTCTTTTTATAGTATCCCCTTCTTTAATATTTCTATCATCGCCAAAAATAACAACTCCAACATTATCATTCTCCAAATTTAGTGCCATTCCTTTAGAGCCATCATCGAATTCTACCATCTCGCCTGCTTGAACATTATCTAAACCATAAACACGAGCAATACCATCTCCAACAGATAAAACTTTTCCAATTTCTGAAACTTCCGCTTTTTTTCCAAAATTTTTAATTTGGTCTTTTAGCAATTTTGTTACTTCTGAAGGATTAACTGTCATTTTAAATTTCTAATAATGCTTGTTCGTATTTTTTAAGTTTATTTTTTATAGAGGTGTCCACCATAAAACTTCCAAGTTGTAATTTTAATCCTCCAATTAATTTTTCATCAAATTTATAGTCAAACTTAATATTTGAACCTATATAATTTGATAAATCATTCCTTATTTCATCCAATTGAGACTGGGACAATTCTTTTGATGAAATTAAATAAGCTTTTATTTCTCCTCTTTTTCTCGAACAAAGATGCAGAAAACTTTCCAAAATTTTTTTAATGAAAAAAATTCTTCTTTTTTCAATTAAAAGCAAAAAGAAGTTTTTTAAATTTTTAGTAAAACCTATTTTTTCTCCTAATAAATTCAAGACTTGCGCTTGACTACCTTTACTTATTGTAGGGTCTTTAATAAAATTTTTAATATCAATGTTAGTATCAATCAATTTTTGAAAATTCTTAATATCATTCTCTGCTTTTTCTAACTCATTAACTTCTTTCAAGACTTCAAATAATGCGCGTGAATACCTCTCTGAGGTTTCAGTTGAGAAAGATTTATTTGAGCTCATTTTAATTTTATGAATTTATTGTGAAATTATGTTGTGGTGGTACCATAACAGTTAAACTTGATCAAGTTACCAATTTCAGCTCAAGCAAAGTTGATAGGATCAACATCAACCGTAAGTTTTATTTTTGATGAGATTTTAAGCCCATTTAAGACTTGTGATATTTTTTTTGTATCAAAAAACGATTGTTGAACCTAATTAATAATCTTGATCTATAATTTTTTTTGATTTTCAATAAAGGTGAGTCTACAGGCCCTAAAACATCAAGATTATTTATTTGATTTAATTTAATTTTTATTTCTTTTGCACCTTGATTACTTAAATTTTTATTTTTAGAAGATATGATTATAGCGATATATCTCACAAATGGAGGTAAGTTATTTTTTTCTCTTACAATAAGTTCTTTTCTTAAAAGTTCTTCAGGTTTATTTTTGATTAATTCATTTAAAGTTAAGTCCTGGGGAGACAATGTTTGATAGATAATAAGAGACCTAGAACTAAATCTACCCGCTCTTCCACTTAATTGATGATATAATTGAATATTCTTTTCAGTTGTTCTCAAGTCATATCCTCTTCCTGAAAAGTCTGCGTCTATTACCACAATACAATTTAATTTTGGAAAATTAAAACCTTTTGAAATCATTTGTGTACCAATTAAGATATCTACTTTATTTTCGTATATATCTCTAAAAAGACTTTTTTCTTTTTCTTTTGTTTTTAGATAATCACTTGAAAATATACCAATTTTTTTATCTGGAAAAATTTCTTTAACCTCATCAAATATTTTTTCTACTCCAGGACCAAACATTTTATAGTCACAAGTTCTTTCAAATTTACATTTTGTTACTATTTCTTTTTCTATTGAACAATAATGACAAATAGCTTTATTTTTTAATTTATGGAATGTTAAATATATAGAACAATTCGGACATACAAGTTTATATCCACAACTCTTACATATTAAATATGGAGCAAATCCTCTTCTATTGATGAAAAATAAAACCTGATCTCCTTTTTGTAAATAATTTTTTACTAGTTCTACCGACTCCTTTGCAATATATTTATTTTTGATTTTTCCAAAATTCAAATTAATTATTTTCGTTTCGGGTAAGGGATAATTATCGTACCTATTAAAAATTTTGATATGCCTGTATTTTTTATTACAAATATTATTATAAGTTTCTATTGATGGAACAGAAGTGATTAAATGTATTGGAATTTTTTCAAAATTCGCTCGTGATATTGCCATATCCCTTGCATTGTAAATTACTCCTTCATCCTGCTTATAAGATGTATCATGCTCTTCATCTACAACAATTATTCCTAAATTTTTAAAAGGCAATAGTAAGGCTGATCTTGCACCAACTAATATTTTTATTTTATTATTTATTACCCCTTGCCAAATAATTCTTTTTTGTTTTGGTGTAATTTTTGAGTGCCAAATAGCTGGCTCAAATCCAAAAAAATCTTCAAATCTAGACTTAAATTCATTAGTCAAAAAAATCTCTGGTAATAAAACAAGTGCTTGATTATTTTTTTTTATAATCTTTTTTATTCTTTCAAAGTAAACTAATGTTTTTCCAGATCCTGTAGTACCTTGTAATACTGAAACATCGAATTTATTATTCACTTTTTCTAAAAAATCAAGCGCTTTTAATTGTTCTTGATTTAATCGATATGATGTAGTTTTAGTTTTTTTTTCCTTTATTAAACCATTTTTTATTTTTATAAATTTGTTTGTCCCTCCTATTACCATTTTTAAAACAAGGCCTATGGGAACCATGTTGTAAGATGAAAACCATTCAATAAAATCGACCAAATTGTTGTTGATTGAGTATCCGGTTTTTTTTTTTATATTTTTTATTTTAATATTTTTTGGATCTGAATAATTTTTTTTCCATATAACACCTATTTCTTCTTTTGAACCAAATGGAACTTCTACAAGCTCTCCAATTTTACCTACATACTTTGAATTGTAAGTGAAAGGGAAGTTAAAAACTTTTGGCAACATTACTTGTGATTTCATGCCCCAATAGTATTAGAATTATTTTTAATTAAAAATGAATTGGTCTTTTATCAACAGCTAATGCAGCCTCTTTAATGGCTTCTGTATGTGTGGGATGTGCATGGCATGTTCGTGCAATATCTTCAGCGCTTGCACCAAATTCCATAGCTAATGCCATTTCAGCTATCATATCTCCACAATGTGGGCCAATTATATGTACACCCAGAACCTTATCCGTTTTACTATCAGCTAGAATTTTTACAAATCCCTCTGTTTCGTTGTTAACTTTTGCACGTGAGTTAGCTAGAAAAGGAAACTTACCAACTTTATATGATTTGTCCTCATTTTTAAGCTGTTCCTCGGTCTTTCCTACTGTGGCTACCTCGGGGGATGTATATATAACTCCTGGAATAACATCATAATTTACATGACCTGCTTGACCCGCTAAAATCTCAGCTACTGCAATGCCTTCTTCCTCCGCCTTATGAGCTAGCATTGGCCCTTTAATTACATCTCCAATAGCATAAATATTTTTAATTGAGGTTTGTAATTTTTCATTAACTTCAATTCTGCCTTCTTTGTCTTTTTTTATACCAACTTTTGTTAAGTTAAGACCTTCAGTGTATGGTTTTCGACCTACTGAAACAAGTACTTTATCAAATTCTAAAGTTTCGTCCTTTGAACTTTTTAAATCCGTGTAATTTATTGAAACACTTGAATCTAAAGATTTAACATTGTTAACTCGTGAGTTCATTTTAAAATTTATTCCTTGTTTAGATAAAATTTTTTTAAATTCGTTTGAAATTTCTCTATCCATACCAGGAGTGATATGATCTAAATATTCAATCACTGTAACTTCTGAACCCAATCTTGACCATACTGATCCCATTTCCAAACCTATATAACCTCCCCCAATAACAGCTAGTTTTTTTGGAACATTATTTAGCGATAGTGCTCCTGTTGAAGAAATTATATTTTCTTCGTCTATTTCTATTCCTGGCAATGAAGCAACTGATGATCCTGTAGCTATTACAATGTTTTTAGATTTATAATTGGTTTTTTTATTTTTTTCATACACTACAATATCATTTTTTGAAAAAAGGACTCCTTTCCCTTTAATGTAAGTAACCTTATTTTTTTTAAACAAAAATTCAACCCCTTTCGTTAAAACTTGTACTGACTTATTTTTATTAGACATCATTTTCTCTATATTCAACTTTATACCTTCAATTTCTATACCTTGTTGATTAAAATCTTTTTTAGCTTTATGAAAATTTTCCGACAAATTTAATAGACTTTTAGATGGAATGCAGCCGACATTTAAACAAGTACCCCCTAAAGTTCCTCTTGATTCAACACAAGCTGTTTTTAGTCCAAGTTGTGCAGCTCTTATTGCACAAACGTAACCACCTGGCCCTCCTCCAATAACAACTAAGTCAAAATCATCCATTTTATATATTTAAAAATAACCTTTTAGGTTGCTCTAAAGACTCTTTTACTATTTTTAAAAAAGAAACAGCCTCTTTTCCGTCAACAATTCTATGATCATAAGATAAAGCTAAATACATAACTGGTCTTATCTCAACGTTTCCATCAATTACAATTGGTCTTTGCACAATGTTGTGCATGCCTAAAACAGCTGATTGTGGTGGGTTCAAAATTGGTGTAGATAGCATTGATCCATAAATTCCTCCATTAGTAATAGTAAATGTTCCACCTTGAAGATCTTCAATAGTAATTTTACCGTCTCTAGCTTTTTGACCTAGATCAGTAATATTTTTTTCTATATCAGCAAATGACATTTCATCAGTCCCTCTTAATACAGGAACAACAAGACCTCTGTCGGTACCGACAGCGATACTGATGTTGTAATAATTTTTATAAACTATCTCCTCGCCTTGAATTTCTGAATTAATAGCAGGAAAATTTTTTAAACCGATCACGCATGCTTTTACAAAAAAGGACATAAATCCTAATTTTGCTCCATAATTACTTTTAAATTCATCTTTATACTCATTTTTCATAGCGATAACTTCGCTCATATCTACTTCGTTAAATGTTGTAAGCATAGCGGCATTCTCTTGAGCTTCTTTCAGTCTTTTGGCAATCGTCAACCTCAATCTTGTCATTTTAACTCTTTCTTCAGGACCATGTTTAATTTTTCTTTCAGAGGGAGCCGGTTTAGTACCCATTAAATCCATCACATCCTCTTTCAAAATGACACCATTTTTTCCAGTCCCTTTTACTTTGTCTAAATCAATTTTAGCCTCGTTCGCCATCTTTCTAGCAGCCGGAGAGACATTCGTGTTTTGTTTTATTTTAGGATGATTTACTGGAACTTTTTTAACTTGTTTAATATTTTCATGTACTTGATCTAAAATTAATGGTTCGTCCTCAATTTGCTCAACATCTAATTTTAAAACTTGTTCCTCCGCTGGTGTTTTTAAAGTTTTTTTCTTACTAATTATATTTTTTTCCTCTTCAAATAACTTTGGGGTTTTTATTTTTTGTTTTTTTGGAGGGTTATACGATTTAACTTCATCTATTTCTTGAGAAACATTATTTGAATTCTCATTAATTATTCCTAATAATGATCCGACATTTACAGTCTCACCCTCTTTTACATTAATGCTTCCAAGAACTCCGTTGGATGGTGCTGGAACCTCAACATTAACTTTATCAGTTTCTAGTTCAACTATTGGTTCGTCAACAGTTACGTTATCTCCTTGAGATTTTAGCCATTTGGATACTGTTGCTTCAGTAACTGACTCGCCTAAAGTAGGGACTGTAATTTTTTCTGACATTAGTGTTTAAGTATCTTGTCTAATATTTCTTTTTGTTGTGCAAGATGTTTGTTAGCATTTCCGGTCGCAGTAGTTGAAGAAGCTGATCTGCCCACAAATTTGATGTTAATATCCTTAAAATTTATCATTTCCAAAGTTCTTTCTATGTAATTTCTTACCGTATTCCATGCACCCATATTTTTCGGTTCTTCTTGGCACCATATAAATTTAGCTTTTTTATATTTTTTTAACACTTTTGCTAAAGATTTTGCTGGAAAGGGATAAAGTTGTTCCAGACGAACAAAAACTATATCGTTATTTTTAGTTTTCTCTCTCTCTTCTATTAAATCATAATATATTTTTCCTGAACACATTACTACTTTTTTAATTTTACTATCCTTTTTGAGTGAAATAAGTTTTTTTTCTCTGTCGTAAGCATCATCTTCCAAAACTCGATGAAACGAACTCTTTGACGCAAACTCAGAAATTTTAGAAATACATCTTTTATGCCTCAACAAAGATTTTGGGGTCATTACAATTAGCGGTTTTCTGAACTCCCTGTGCATTTGTCTTCTTAACACGTGGAAATAATTTGAAGGTGTAGTACAATTTACAACCTGGATATTTTCTCCTGCACATAATTGTAAAAATCTTTCCAACCTTGCAGAAGAGTGTTCTGGTCCTTGGCCTTCATAACCATGTGGTAATAACATTACTAAACCACTAGCCCTACCCCATTTCGCCTCTGAAGAAGTTATAAATTGATCTATAATTACCTGTGCTCCATTTGCAAAATCTCCAAATTGTGCTTCCCATAAAACCAAAGTTTCTGGCTCTGATAATGAATAACCATATTCAAATCCAAGTACGGCAAGCTCTGATAATAGACTATCAATTATTTCAAATTTCTTTTGTCCAGTTTGAATATTATTTAATGGTATGTAACGATCATGGTTATCTTGATTTCTTAAAACAGCATGTCTCTGACTAAATGTTCCTCTACCAGAGTCTTGGCCAGATAATCTTACTGAAAAACCCTCAGTTAAAAGAGTTCCGATAGCTAAAGACTCAGCTGAAGACCAATCAATTTGACCTTTAATGAACATTTGATTTTTTAATTCAAAAACTCTTTTAAGAGTTTTGTGGGCATTAAAGTTACTTGGGATTTTGAAAACTTTTTCTCCAACTTTGTGCAAAATATTTTTTTCAACACCACTTTTACCTCTTTTATCTTTTCCTAAACCTGGTTTAAATCTTGACCAAACACCATCGAACCATTTCAAATCAGACTTATAATTTTTAGAGGACAAAAACTCATTTTCTAAAAAATCCTTAAATCTTATTTTATCCTTTTGTAATTTATCACTATCAGTCAAACCTTCTTTTGATAATTTCTTGCCATAGATGCTAAGTGTAGTTGGATGAGTTTTTATTTTTTTATACATAATAGGTTGTGTAAATGAAGGTTCATCTCCCTCATTATGTCCAAATCGTCTGTAACAAACCATATCTATTACCACATCACGATTAAACTTTTGTCTGAACTCTGTAGCTATTTTTGCGCAATGGGTGACGGCTTCTGGATCATCTCCATTTACATGAAAAATTGGAGCTTGAGCAGTTTTAGCCACATCTGAAGGATAAGGGGAAGACCTTGCAAATCTAGGAGCAGTAGTAAACCCAATTTGATTGTTAACGATAATATGTATTGTTCCTCCTATATTGTGACCTGGTAATCCAGACATTGCGAAACATTCAGCTACTATTCCTTGGCCAGCAAATGCTGCATCCCCGTGCATTAATACTGGAATTACTTTTTTTCTATTTCTGTCTTTATGAAAAAATTGTTTAGCTCTCACTTGCCCTAAAACAACAGGGTTAACAGCTTCAAGATGTGATGGATTATCTGTAAGACTTATATGAACAACATTTCCATCAAACTCTCTGTTAGAAGAAGCCCCAAGATGATATTTAACATCTCCTTCAAAATCTTTGCTTGGTCTCATTGATTTTCCAAAAAATTCACTAAAGATCGCTCTGAAAGGTTTACCCATTACGTTCGCTAAGACGTTTAGTCTTCCCCTATGCGGCATTCCGATTTTTATCTCCTTAGCACCAAGATTTCCACCTCTTTTAATAATTTGTTCTAATGCAGGTATTAATGACTCTCCACCATCTAAACCAAATCTTTTTGTTCCAACAAATTTTACGTGTAAAAATTTTTCAAAACCCTCTGCTTGTATTACTTTATTTAAAATTGCTTTTTTTCCATTTTCTGTAAAGGTGATATTTTTTTCGGGGCCTTCAATCCTATTTCTAATCCAAGCTTTCTCATCAGGGTCACTCATATGCATAAACTCATAGCCTATCGTAGAACAGTAAGTTTTTTTTAGAATTTTAATAATCTGATCAAGGTCCGCATATTGAAGTCCTAAAACTCCATCTAAGAATATTTTTCTTTTAAAGTCTTTTTTCGAAAATCCATAAGTTTCTGGTTTTAATTCCAAATGCTCTTGTTTTTCTTGGATTGATAATGGATCTAAATTTGATATTAAGTGGCCTCTTATTCTGTAAGCTCTAATTAGCATAATTGCTCGAACAGAATCTTGTGAGGCTTGTTTAGTAGACTCTATACTTAAATTTTCAATTTTTTCAATTTTATCCTTATCTATTTCATTTTGAACAAAATTAATTCTTTTTTTCTTTTTCCCTGGGGACCAGCTAGGTCCATTTATGTCATTTAAAATTAATTTTTCATCCTCGCTAAGTCCATCAAAAAATTTTTTCCATCCAACTGGTAGAGATTTTGGATCAAAAATATAATCAGAGTAAAGTTGATTTATAAATTCAGAATTTATACCTGATAAAAAAGATGTTTTTTTTAAAGTTATATTATCGGAAGAAGACATTAATGATTTATTCTAACATAAAATAATAAAAATCAACTATTTAGTTTATCAAATAGAGTTTTACCAATATCTGCAGGTGATTTTGAGATAGTGATGCCTGCAGATTTCATAATTTCAATTTTCTCCTCTGCTCCTCCCTTTCCTCCTGAAATTATAGCCCCAGCGTGTCCCATTCTTCTGCCTGGTGGCGCAGTCAATCCGGCAATAAATCCCACTGTTGGTTTTTTAATTTTCTCTTTTTTTAAAAATTCTGCTGCCTCTTCCTCCGCAGTACCGCCTATTTCGCCAATCATTACTATCGACTCTGTTTCGTCATCCTCTAAAAAAAGTTTTAAACAATCTATGAAGTTCGTCCCATTAATTGGGTCTCCTCCAATCCCTATGCAAGTTGATTGTCCAATATTATTTGCTGACGTTTGAGCTACAGCCTCGTACGTCAATGTTCCAGATCTAGAAACTATACCAACAGAACCTTTTTTATGAATATTACCTGGCATAATCCCAATTTTACATTCATCTGGTGTTATTATACCTGGGCAATTGGGACCTATTAATCTTGAGCTACTTTTTTTCAAAATTTTTTTAACTTTTATCATATCAATAACTGGTATTCCCTCGGTAATACATACAATCAATTCCATTTTTGCATCTATTGCCTCAATTATAGCTGCTCCTGCAAATTTTGGAGGAACATAAATCATAGTTGCATTAGCTGAAGTTTTGTCTTTAGCTTCCTGTACTGTATTAAATACTGGAAGACTTAAATGTTTCTGACCCCCTTTGTTAGGAGTCACGCCTCCTACAAGTCTTGTGCCATATTTTAAAGCTTGTTCTGAATGAAAAGTGCCATGTTTACCTGTAAAGCCTTGGCATATAACTTTTGTATTTTTATTTACTAAAACTGACATTTGCTTTTATTTATTATTTAATTGCATTAACAATTTTTTTTGCAGCGTCATTTAAATCTGATGCTGACAATATTTTTAAGTTTGATTTTTCAAGAATTTCCTTTCCTTCTTTAAAATTTGTACCCGCAAGTCTTACTACAAGAGGGACTGATAGGTTCACTTGTTTTGCTGCCTCTAACACTCCTTGAGCTAGGACATCACATCTCATTATTCCCCCAAAAATATTTATTAATATTCCTTTTACATTCTTATCAGCTAAAATTAATTTAAAAGCAGCAGTAACTTTTTCTTTCGAAGCTCCGCCTCCTACATCTAAAAAGTTAGCAGGTTCTTTGCCATATAATTTAATTATATCCATTGTTGCCATTGCCAAACCTGCACCATTTACCATACAGCCAATTGAACCGTTTAATTTGATATAAGCTAAATCGTATTTACTTGCCTCAATTTCTGCTGGCTCCTCCTCATTTAAATCTCTAAGCTTTGCAATTTCAGGTCTTCTGAAGATTGAATTATCATCAAAATTCATTTTTGCATCTAAGCAAATAATTTCGTCTTTATTATTTATAATAAGAGGATTTATTTCTATTAGACCTGCATCTTTCTCTACTAAAATTTTGTACAATATTTTAATTAATTTTTTTGCAGAAATTTTTTGTTCAGGTGATAGATTAAAAATAGATATTATTTTATTCGCCTCCTCGTCGCTAGGACCACCAACTTTAAAATCCAACTTATTGGTAATTATTTTTTTTGGAGTCTCTTTAGATACTTTTTCAATATCCATCCCCCCTTCAGTGCTACTGATAAAAGCTATTTTTGAGGACTCTCTATCGATTAAACACGATAAATAAAATTCTTTCTTGATGTTCGATGCTTCCTCAATATACAATCTTTTTACCTCTTTCCCGTCTGGACCTGTTTGATGGGTGACTAATATTTTTCCCATCATTTTGTTTGCTTCCTTTTCTAATTCAGAAAAATTTCTTACTAACTTTACTCCTCCAGCTTTTCCTCTGCCGCCTGCATGTATCTGCGCTTTTACCACTAATTCATCACTTTTAAGATCTTTAACTTTTTCAATTAAGTTTTCTGTTGAAAGTATAACCACTCCCCTTGAAACTGGTGCTCCAAATTCCCTCAAAATTTCTTTAGCTTGATGTTCGTGGATATTCATAATTTATTTTTTACAATCAACAATCTCATGTCTTGAAAATCTGTCTTGCACGAGCGTTTTACTTTTAAAACAAAGATCGGTAAAGTAATTTTTTACATTTTCAAACTTTATCTCATTTTTTTGACCTAATAGAAAAATTACTTCCACATTATTTGATTTTAGGTTTTTATTTATCAAGGTCTTATAAATATCAAAATATTTGTGATTTTCAGTTGGATGGGTATTGTTATCCCATAAATACCATCTATTCAGAATATTTAAATTTTCATTTAAAATTGTTGAAATGAATTGATAATGAGTTATTAAAGTTTTTTCTCTTGGCTCATTTTTTATTACCTCAATTGCTTGCTTTAAAATATTTATTTCATTTATAGGATCATCATATTTTGTAATCCATTTTAAATTATTGAGGTTTTGATGGATCTCTTTTGAGTCTAATGCTAAAGATTTATCTACATTTTCTAATTCATGAAATTTTCTATCAATATTATACCTAAAGTGAAATTTAATTGTAGCAAACATTACTATAAAAATAATTATAAAAAAAACTTTTGGTTTAAAGTTTAATTCTTTCATATTTATGTGAAGTATAGCTGCAGTAATCGGTATAAGACTAAAAATAAATATTTGATTTGCAGTTATCAGTTGATTAAATAAAAAAGCAATTATTGAAAGTATAAACGTGAAATTTAAAATATTAATTATCTTTTTTTTTTGTCCTAAATGTCTTATTGCAAAATAAATTAGAGGAAAAAAAAATATATGGATAAATTTAAAATCTCCAATTAATCTTTTAAAATTAATTTGATCAATAAAATTTACATAAGCCGCAGTATCATTATTTATTCTTCCCTCACCAATTGTTAATGGAAATAAAATGTATTGATATAAAAAGTTTGTAAAAGGTGTTTGAGTTACAAATAAAAAAATTAAAAATAAAAACAAAGATATTATACAACCTAAAATGAAAAATTTTAAGTTTTTGTAGTCTCTCGAATCATAAAAATAATAACTTAAAACAAAAAAAAGAATAATTAATATAAATGCTGAAGGTGTCTGCATTGAAAGAAAAGAAAAAAGACAAACGAAAGGAAGCAAAAACCAAATAAACTTATTTTTATTTTTTATTGCCAAAATTAAAAACATTAATGAAAGTAAAGAAAAAATAAAAGAATGAATATAAGCAAATGGAGTGCCTGAAACTGGATAGCATAAAGTTGCAAATGAAATACAATAAAAGGCTTTAAATTTTTTTTGTAAATCAAAACTACTTAAAAAAAAGTATAAAACTAAAGTGCCTAAAATATTCATAGAAGATGAGTGAATTAAGTGGCTGTTCCAATTATTGCCAAATGTATATAGGAAGAAAGCTTCCATATAGTCCACAATCAAGCCTGTAAATATCCAGAAGTCTCTTATTGGTAATTTACCTCTCAAAATGCTATGACCTGTGTCTAAGAAACCAAAAGAGTCTATGGGTAAAATTCCGATATTACCGCTAATCCAGTTTACATAAAAAGCATAAATCGAAATACCTATTAAAATTATAAGTTCTTTTTTTGTAATTTTTTTTAAAAACATGTTTTGAAAAGATTAACAGTATTATAAACTTAAATTCTACTTTTTTAAATTTATATAATTGAAAGAATGATAAAAATATTTAACAAAATTCAATTTGAAAATACAGAGAATCGAATGAAATCAATAGCAAATACTAAGATTGCTAGGGAAATGTATTATTCTTCAAATTCAAAAAACGTGAAATATCTTTTAAATAAAAGGTTTAAATGGATGAATAATTTTATCGAAGAAAATGATGTAGGTATTGAGGTTGGCTCTGGTGCAGGTTTTTCAAAAGATTTTATAGCAAATAAAAATTTAAAATTAACAGACTTGGGAAATGATGATCATTTAGATTTTAAAAATATCGATGCTCAAAATACAAAATTTGAAGATGAAAGCTTTGATTATGTTATTGCATCAAATATGATACATCACATTCCATTTCCTATTAAATTTTTTAAAGAAATGAATAGAATATTAAAAAAAGGCGGAAAACTTTTAGTATTCGAATCTTACTGTTCAATAATTTTTCAATTAGCTACAATAATTATGAAACATGAGGGATTTGATTTCACACTTGATGTTTGGGATGAAAAAGAACCTAAAAGTGATGAAAAAAACGCTTGGCACGGAAACATTGCTGTGCCGCATCTAATATTTGATAATAAAGAGAAATTTAATGAAAACTTAGGAAAATATTTTAGAATTGAGCATGAAAAACTCACTGAATGTTTAATCTTTTTAAATTCTGGTGGTGTAACCTCAAAAACTAAGTGCATCCCAATGAATAATTTTTTTTTAAATATTCTTAATACTATTGATAAATTTTTAGTTAATTTTTTTCCAAACGTTTTTTGTATGGGTAGACGAATTGTTTTGGTCAAAAATTAATTATAAGGTAGGATCAATTTTTTTTGCAGCATTATATAATTCTCTGACTGCATCGATAGATTTTTTGAAATTTAATTTTTCCTCATCAGACAATTTAAGCTCCACTACTTTTTCTACACCACGTGAACCTATAATTACAGGCACACCGGCGTATAAATCTTTAGTTTCATATTCGCCATTTAAATAAGCAGCACAAGGAAGTTGTTTTTTTAAGTCTTTAATATAACTTTCAGCCATCTCTGCACCTGAGGCTGCAGGAGCATAAAAAGCAGACCCATTTCCTAAAAACTTCACAATTTCAGCTCCACCTTTTTTTGTTCTATTAATTATCTCCTCTAATTTTTGTCTACTTATTTTACCTTCATTTACTAATTGGCTAATCTTTTTTCCATCAACATATGTTAATCCCAACATTGCAACCATGCTGTCTCCATGGCCGCCCAAAACGAAAGAGTTAATTTTCTGGACTGGGATTTTTAATTCTTGTGAAAGGAAATAAATGAATCTTGAAGAGTCTAAAATCCCTGCCATACCGACAACTTTATTTTTTGGTAATCCAGAATACTTTTGTAAAGCCATAACAATTACATCTAAAGGATTGGTGATGCAAATTACAAAGGCATTAGGCGATGTTTCTTTAATTCCGTGAGCTACTTGTCTTATAATCTTAAGATTTATTTCAAGCAAATCATCTCTTGTCATTCCAGGTTTTCTAGGGACGCCTGCGGTTATTATGATAACATCTGAATTTTTTGTATCCTCATAATTATCAGTTCCATTTAAATTAATATTAAATTTATTTACTGGAGAAGATTGTGCTATATCGAGAGCTTTACCTTTTGCGATCCCTGCCTGTACATCAAACAAAACTACATCCGCCAAGCCTTTTAGTGCTATTAAGTGTGCTAGAGTACCACCAATTTGACCTGCACCAATCAAAGTAATTTTTTTTCTCATCCTTAATTATTTCATTGTTGGCATTACAAATTCAGGATCAGATCTCAATCCAGATGGCCATCTAGATGTAATAGTTTTTAATTTCGTATAAAATCTAACTCCTTCTGGACCATGCATATGCTGATCACCAAATAATGATCTTTTCCAGCCTCCAAAGCTATGAAAGGCCATTGGTACAGGAATTGGTATATTTATTCCCACCATGCCAATTTGAGCTTTATTTGAGAAAGTTCTTCCAGAATCTCCATCTCTAGTAAAAATACTCACACCATTACCAAACTCATGATCATTCACTAGTTTTAAAGCTTCATCAAAACTTTTTGCTCTTACGACGGATAAAACAGGACCAAATATTTCCTCTTTATAGATTCTCATGTCCTTTGTAACATGATCAAACAAACACCCTCCAATAAAAAAACCTTTTTCATATCCTTGTATTTTAAATTTTCTTCCATCTACAACTAATTTTGCTCCTTCTTTTTCTCCAATATCAACATAGCCTCTTACTTTTTTTAAGTGTTCTGCGGTTACTAATGGACCCATTTCTGAATCTTTATCCATCCCTGGACCAACTTTAAGTGCCTCAACCTTTTTTGCCAATGACTTGACCAATTTATCTCCTATCCCCCCTACTGCAACAGCGACTGACTGAGCCATGCATCTTTCACCAGCTGAACCATAAGCAGCGCCCATTAATCCATTTACTGCTTGGTCCAAATCACAATCTGGCATCACAACACAATGATTTTTTGCTCCGCCAAGTGCTTGTACTCTTTTTTCTTTTTTTGCACAATTTTCGTAAATATATTTTGCAATAGGTGTTGACCCGACAAAACTCGTTGCAACAACATCTTTATTCTCTATTAATGCGTCTACTGCTTCTTTATCACCATTGACGACATTGAATACTCCATCGGGTAAACCTGCTTCTTTAAATAGTTCAGCTAATCTTATAGAACATGATGGATCTTTCTCTGAGGGCTTTAGAACAAATGTATTGCCGCATGCTATTGCCATTGGAAACATCCACATTGGCACCATTGCAGGAAAATTAAATGGAGTAATTCCAGCGCACACTCCTAAAGGTTGCCTAACAGACCAACTGTCAACATTCGTACCAACATTTTCTGTAAATTCACCTTTAAGCATTTGAGGAATCCCACAAGCATATTCAACTACTTCTAAACCTCTTGTTAATGAACCTTTAGCGTCTTCAAAAACTTTTCCATGTTCAGATACTATGATTTTTGTCAATTCTTCTGAATTTTTTTCAATCAACTCTTTAAATTTAAACAATACTCTTGCTCTTTGCAGAGGTGGCTTGTTTGACCAAGTTTCAAAAGCTTTTTTAGCACTAGCAACAGCTACACTGATATCTTTATTTGAAGCCATTTTTACTTCAGCTGATTGCTCACCTGTTGCGGGATTAAAAACTTTTCCTAATCTATTTGAATCTCCTGAATAAATTTTTCCGTCAACGAAATGTTGAATAGTTTTCATGATAATTCAATAAATAAGCTTTTAGTTTGTTGCAAGCATTTTTTTTATGGAGCCAATAGCTTTTGCTGGATTAAGGCCTTTAGGGCATGAATTGGTGCAATTCATTATAGTATGGCATCTGTACAACTTTAACTCGTCCGCTACTTTCTTAAGCCTCTCTTTTTTATCTCCATCTCTACTATCATTAATCCATCGATAAGCTTGTAATAAAACTGCTGGTCCCAAATATTTATCACCATTCCACCAATAACTAGGGCATGAAGTAGAACAGCATGCACAAAGAATACACTCATAATATCCATCAAGTTTTTCTCTATCCTTTTGGGATTGTTTTAATTCTGTTTTTTCTTTTCCCGTCTGATCGACTTTTAACCAAGGTTGAATTGACTCGTACTGTTTGTATAAAGTAGTCAAATCTCCAATCAAATCTTTTACAACTTTTAAATGTGGAAGAGGATATATATTAAGATCTCCGCTAATATCAGTGTGAGATTTAATACATGCTAAAGTATTTACTCCGTCTATATTCATTGCACAAGAACCACATACACCATGTGCACACGATCTTCTAAATGTTAGCGAAGGGTCGATTTCGTTCTTTATTTTAAATAAAATATCTAACACTTTTGGACCGCAATTATCCATATCGACTTCAAATGTATCAACCCTAGGATTTTTACCTGTAGAAGGATCCCATCTGTACACGTTCACTTTTTTTAAATTTTGAGAATTTGTCTTATCTTTATAATATTTTCCTACCTCTATTTTGGAATTTTGGGGTAGGCTAAATTGTGCCATTTTTAATAAACTCTCTCCTTAGGAGGAAAATATTGGACATCATTCGTTAATGTTCTAGAATGGACATCTCTATATTTGATCTCGACTTTTTTTCCTTTTTGCCAAGCTAAAGTGTGTTTCATATAATTCTTATCATCCCTAGATGTATAATCTTCTCTTGCATGTGCACCTCTACTCTCTTTTCTATTATAAGCTGAATCCATAGTTGTTAAGGCCTGACTTATTAAATTATCAAATTCCAAAGTTTCAACCAGATCTGTATTAAATAGTAAAGACTTATCTTTCACTGAAATATCATCCATTCCCTCGTAGGGTTTCCTAATTTGCTCAACACCTTCTTTTAACGTTTTTTCAGTTCTAAAAACAGCGCATTTCGTTTGCATAGTTTTTTGCATGTTTAATCTTAATTCAGATGTTTTTGTTGACCCATTAGAGTTCCTTATTTTATCAAATCTATTCAAACATCTATCAATTTCTGAATTCGAAACCTCTTCGTGTGGCATGCCAGGCTTTACTAACTCTGAGGCTCTTTTAGCTGCGGCTCTTCCGAAAACCACTAAATCTATTAATGAATTTGATCCTAATCTATTTGCTCCGTGCACAGAGACACATGCAGCCTCACCAATTGCCATCAAACCTGGAACAGTTTTTTCTGATCCGTTTAATGTTAAAACTTCAGCCTTATAATTAGTTGGAATTCCTCCCATGTTATAATGTACTGTTGGTACTACAGGTATTGGTTCTTTGCTAACATCAACATTTGCAAAAGTTTTTGCTGCTTCAGAAATCCCAGGAAGTCTTTCGTCTATTACCTTTTTATCTAAATGATCTAAATGGAGATTAATGTGGTCTTTATTCTTACCAGCACCACGACCTTCGTTGATTTCCATTTCCATTGATCTACTTACAACATCCCTTGAAGCTAAATCTTTAGCATTTGGTGCATATCTCTCCATAAACCTTTCTCCTTTACCGTTTACCAAGAAACCGCCTTCTCCCCTTACGCCTTCAGTGATTAAACATCCAACGCCATAAATTCCTGTAGGATGAAATTGAACAAATTCCATATCTTGAAGAGGCAAACCAGCTCTCAACACCATTGCGTTACCATCACCAGTACAAGTGTGGGCAGAGGTAGCAGAATAATATACTTTTCCATAGCCTCCAGTTGCTATAATTGTCATATGAGATCTAAATTTATGTATTGTGCCATCGGTTAAATTCCAAGCTATAACTCCTTTACACTCACCATTTTTCATAATTAGATCGAGTGCGAAATATTCAATGAAAAATTCTGTGTTTTGTTTTAAAGCCTGTCCATATAAAGTGTGTAAGATTGCGTGACCAGTTCTGTCAGCCGCGGCACAAGTACGTTGCGCGGTTCCATTACCATAATTTTTTGTCATTCCTCCGAATGGTCTTTGATAAATCTTTCCATCATCAGTTCTACTAAAAGGAACTCCGTATCTTTCTAGTTCCACTACTGCTCTTGGAGCCTCTTTGCAAAGATATTCTATTGCATCTTGGTCACCAAGCCAGTCAGATCCTTTGACAGTGTCGTACATATGCCAACGCCAATCATCCTCTCCCATATTACCTAGTGCTGCAGAAATACCTCCTTGAGCAGCAGATGTATGGCTTCTAGTTGGAAAAACTTTTGAAATACAAGCAGTTTTTAATCCTGCCTCTGATAAACCTACAGCTGCTCTTAGACCAGACCCTCCTGCTCCAAGTACAACAACATCATATTCGTGTTCTATAATTTTATATGCGCTCATTAATTTAAATTATATATATTTAAAATTGTTATCAAAGGAACTACTATAGCAAACAAATACAGAGTTTTATTTGCGACATTTTTGATTTTATTATTATGTATATAATCCTCAAAAATCTCACTAATTGTTAACGCTGAGTAAAAAAATGCAAATATTATAAAAATCGAAAATAATAGTTTTGAAGGTTGTTGAGAAAAAAAAAGCAATATTTCAGCATATTCTTTGTCATAAATTGATACAAAATTAATCAAAAACCAAATCATTAATGGCATTAAAATTAAAGAACTTATTTTAGTAAAAAGCCATTTTTTTGTAGAAACATGCATTAAAAAAAATTCCTCCCTAAAAAGAAAAATAAAATTGTCAAAATGAAAGAACCAATGAAAGTAAAAATACCAGTTATCTTTGAAATTTTTAAATCAAATCCGTATCCTGCATCCCATGCTAAATGTCTTATTTCGTTTAAAATTTGGAAACTAAAAGTCCAGCACAAAGCAATCACTATAAATTTACCAAAAATAGTGCCTAAAAAAATTTGAACAATCTGATAGCTGCCCTGGCCAAGCAATAATGAAAAGGACCAAGTACAAATTAAAGTTATTGCAAAAAAATTGATAACGCCCACTATTCGATGAGTTATTGATAGCAAGGATGATATATGCCATTTATAAATTTGAAGATGTGGACTTAATGGATTATTATTTTGCATAATAAACTTATAAACTATTTTTTCATTAAACACTCAGCAATTTGCACAGTATTTAACGCCGCTCCTTTTAATAAATTATCTGATACTACCCATAAATTTATTGCTTTAATGTTAGAAATATCTTTTCTAATTCTCGATATATAAGTTGTATAGCTTCCTTCAGCCTCTAACGGAGTCATATATCCGCCATCACTTCGCTCATCAATAACTTTACAACCCGGGGCATTTTTTAAAATCTTAACAATATTCTCAAAATCATAAAGATTATCAAATTCAATATTGATAGACTCTGAATGGCCTGTTCTAATAGGAACTCTAACGCATGTAGCAGAAACATCGATTTCGCTGTCTAAGATTTTTTTAGTCTCATTTGTCATTTTTAATTCTTCTTTTGTATATCCATCTTTATCAAAAGAATCGATATGAGGAATTAAATTAAAAGCTATCTGTTTAGTAAAATTTATTGGCTTAATTTTTTTTCCCTCTAGATAATCTCTTGATTGATCGAAAAGTTCATCCATAGGTTCTTTGCCGGCACCAGAGACAGCTTGGTAAGTTGATACTATAACTCTTTTAATTTTATACTCATCGTGTAATGGCTTTAAAGGAAGTACCATTTGCATAGTTGAACAATTTGGATTAGCGATAATATTTTTGTGTTTATTAAGCGCTTCCGGATTTACTTCTGGTACAACAAGGGGAACATCTTTTTGCATTCTAAAATAGCTAGAATTATCTATGACAATAGTTTCTTTTGCTGCTCTAGGGACCCACTCCTTAGCTATTTTACTTCCCGCTGCAAAAAAAGTAATTTGAGCTCTAGAAAAGTTGTAATTTTCTAGATCCTCAATCAGAATTTCTTTGTTTTTAAATTTAATTTTTTTTCCCGCACTTTTTGAAGATGCGACCAAAAAAAGATTATCAATAGCTATCTTTGATTTCTCTAAAATTTCTATTGTCTTTCTTCCAACATTTCCTGAGGCACCAATAATTGCAAAATTCATAATTTCGTACTTTATTTCAATTTTGCGATGATTGCATCACCCATCTCTGTTGTAGAAACCTCTTTCATATTTTTAGACATTATATCTTTTGTTCTTAAACCATCGTCTAAAACACTCTGAACGGCATTATCAAGTTGATCTGCCTCTTTTTCAAGGTCTAAAGAATACCTTAATGCCATAGATAAACTTAAAATAGTAGCTATCGGATTAGCAATATTTTTTCCCTCTATATCAGGAGCAGAACCATGTACGGGTTCGTATAATGATCTAACTTTTCCGTTTTTATCTTTTGCGCCTAATGATGCAGAGGGTAAAAGTCCCAGAGAACCTGTAAGCATTGCTGCCTCGTCTGATAACATATCTCCAAATAAGTTGTCTGCTAAAATAACGTCAAATTGTTTTGGATATCTTAAAAGCTGCATCGCACAGTTATCAGCCAACATATGATTTAGCTCGACCCTTTTAAATTCTTTATCCTTGATCTCCTGTACTTCTTCTCTCCATAAAATACCTGCCTCCATGACATTTGATTTTTCACAGGATGTAACTTTATTTTTTCTTTTTTTTGCCAAATCAAAAGCTACACGTGCTATCCGGTGAATTTCTGAAGTAGTGTATGAGTGAGTATTAATTCCTTTTCTTTGGTTATTTTCCATTGGTTCAATCCCACGTGGTTCACCGAAATAAATACCACCAGTTAATTCCCTTACAATCATAATATCTAGCCCTGAAACTATCTCTGGTTTAAGAGTTGAAGAATCAACCAATTGTTTGAAGCAAATAGCTGGCCTTAAGTTAGCGAATAACTTTAACTCTTTTCTAAGTTTTAAAAGAGCTCTCTCAGGTTT
>MDTB01116226.1_pt1 | contig 36583 bp, 32 predicted proteins | sample 811161 | NCBI WGS metagenome assembly MDTB01 (sample SAMN05326650, study PRJNA326480) | marine metagenome | isolation source: seawater | place: Mediterranean Sea | collected 2009 | reverse complement strand
GCACCTGGCAACAGAACGCCCCTCTCTCTCTAACGAAAAGTAATATGAGTTTTTAAATAATCATAAATTATTATTTTCTTTTATCATTTATAATGGAATCCTTAAGTAAAGTTTTATAAATTTTATTTTTTAAAATTAAATTACCCTCTCTATTGAAATGAACATCTTTAGGTAAATAATATTTAAAAATATTTTGATCAATATCTCCTTTTAAAAACTCGTCATATATTATTAAATTATTTAAATTATTTTCAGAAAATTTAAGATTTAAATAATCAAGATACTTTTTTCTAACAATATTATCCTTTAAATCAAATGGCCAAGGATAAACTAATACATAAAGTTTTATATTTCTTTTATCTAAAAAGAATTTTAGTTCTTTAAAAGTTTCAAAAGCAAAATCAATAGATCTTTTACCTTCGGTTTCCCACAAATCTTCATAAAAATATTTTTGTAACCAATCATACTGATCAATTGCATACATTGCGTTGATCTTTTCTTTTTCTACCTGAAAAAAACTATTTGAATTTTGCTTAGATAAATCTCTACGAAATTTTAAATTCTTCAATAATTTTTCAACTGAATCTCCTAATATCCTTCGATAAACTATTCCAATCATAGTTTGTTCGGTCAATATAGAACCAAACTTAAAATTTTTTAAATCTGTTATTAGCTTTTCTTTTTTCGGGTTTTTATATTCTTTTTGAATAGTTGGAAAACTAGAAGGTCTATTTAAATATTGGAGATTGTCACCAATATCTGATTTATCATATAAAATAATAACAGAATTTACTTTTAGCCATTTATTATCATTAATTATAGTTTCAATTTTTCTTTTATATAAATAAGGGGAATAGGACGCTACCCCTGCATTTAAAAATTCGAACTTTTCAAAACTCTCAGGTCCTAATTTTTGGTTTAGTAAACCTACTAAACTATCTTTATATTCTAATGCGACTCCTTCTACAAAACTATCCCCAATTAATATCGAATAATTTTTGTTCTTATTTAAATTTCTTACTGTTGAGTCTCTAAAACCCAAGTTATTAGTATGAATAGTGTAATCTATATAAGAAGAGCCATAATTATATCTGGTCTCAAATTTAGAATTTTTTTTTAAAGAATACTTAAATTCCTTATCTGGCACTCTATAAGTAATATCATTTTTAAAAGTTAATAACTCTTTTTTATATAATATGTCTAATAGAAATAATTGGGAAAAAATAAAATCTAAGCTAATTAAAATAAAAAAAAATAAAAAAAAACTTCTCATTAAATCAATTTTTATTATTATTTTTATTACAAATATACCATTTTATACCTAAGCTTTTTGTATAGATTTATTAAGAAAACTAGCATTACTTCACAACAAACTTAGAGCTTTAGTAAGTTTTTTGGTCGCAGTGGCAATCTATAGAATTAAACTAATTAATCTTTTAGAATATTAAAACAAATATGTTTAAATTGTTTTTAAAAATAACGTTTATATTAATGTTTATAAGCCCAGCTTACAGCTCTGACGAAAATATAGACATGCTTAATAAATTGGGAAAAGAAATTAATGTTTATTCAAAGAAACTGGTCAATGTGGATGTGGGAGACACTGTTTTTTGGAAATCAGTAAATCCTGGCCATAATGTAGAATTCATAAAAGGTGGAATTCCTGAAGGTGCAGAAAAATTTAAATCTAGTTACAGCAAAGATACTAGCTATACATTTAAAACTCCTGGAATATATGCCTATTGGTGTACACCTCACAAAAGTATAGGGATGATAGGTTTCGTTGTAGTGGGTAACGATAAATCTAATTTGGACTCAATTAAAAAAATTAAATTTTACGGTAAATCAAAAAAAATTGCAGAAGAACTATTAAATTCTCTATAAATTAAAAATTCGTATATCTAGTAGTTAAACACCCATTATTATATAATAAGTTTGTACGGAAGGAGTCGAAATGAGCGGACTAGAAATAGTAGTTGTTGTGGCAATACTTTATGCAATAATTAACTGAATAATATTCTTGGGGTTAGGGGCACCTAGCAACAGAACGCCCCTTAAAAATTCAATTAAGTTCTGAAGAAATAATTTCTGCAACCTTTTTATAACCCTCAGCATTAAAATGACCAAAATAACCTAAAGAAAAATATTGTTGCACAGATGACGAGCTATCTAAGAAAACTGTAAGATCAACTGTCACTATATTCATTTTTCTTACTCCCTCTAAAACTATCTTTTTTAATTCCATCTGTTGTTTTACTTCTGGATTAATTTGCCCGGGTTTTGAAAAATATCTTGCCGAACTAGGAGTATACACAAAAATAAATCTACTATCATTTTTTTTAGCTTCTTCATCCATCTTTTTAATCACTAAAAAAAATAAATCTAAATCTGTTTCTATATGTTTTTTATTTAATATCTTATATCTCACAAATCTTTTTACTCTTTTCATTTCTAAAATGTCTATTAGATTATCTTTTAATACTTTAAATTTTGATTTAGAATTTTTATTACCATTTTGTTTTGAAGATTTTAAATATGAAATTGTTTCCTGAGATGATAATTTTAAATATTTTTGTACTTCATCATATCTATTTAAATAATCTATGCTATATTCATCTTTCAAATAATTCATTAAATGACTGTCTTTTTTTGACCAATTTAAGCCGAAGAAATCATTTTCTTCAGCGTATAAATAAATAAAATTTCTAGGCATTATTTCTGGTCCGAATTCCCTCATTATACCCAAAGGAACCAGCACCGATGTTCCTACAACACCAAAATTAGCTGTACGAAAACCTAGCTTATTTAAATTTCCTGCTATATCATTTTCAATATTTTGACAATCTCCCTCTGCAAATGAGTCCCCTAATAAAATTGTATTTATCTTTTTTTTATAAATATCATTTGAATTTTTAAAACCAAATTTATCACTTTTGTTTAAATTATACTTACCTTCTTCCGCGCAAGACAGTGTTTTGCTATTAATCGGTCCCCTAAAAGGAATTAAATTATTTTTTTCTTTTGCATTCCTAAAAGTTTCAGAAAATCTAAATATTGGAGAATAAAAAAATTTAGGTTCTAAATTATTGTTTTCTTTCCTAATTTCTAAAAAAGCTTCTTTAGGACTTCTGTTATCAAACTCTAAACCTTTTTTTTTGCTATTTCAATTCTTTTGTTTTTTAAACCGTTCATAGAAAAACTTTTTTTTTGGTGAAATAAAAAAAGTAAAGATTCAACAGAATAAAGAGTTAAAATAAAATAAAATATAATTAAAGTAGTTTTTTTCATTTTCGTAATTGAGTAATAATATAATGGGTATTTTGAAACATAAAACAAATTACAAACGCAAAAGCAAAAGCAATTAAAGAAATAGTTGGAATATCAAAATTAATTACATAATTAAAATTAGTGATATTTGTCATAGCTTTTATAATAGAAAAAGCACTTTCAAGATCTTGGGCTCTAAAAAAAATAAGCGTAAAACTAACGTAATTAAAAGTTAGAAAACGACAAAATAATTTATTTAAGTTTAATAGAAAAAATTTATTAAAAGAATGATTTACTATAAGCCCCAATCCATGTAGAGCACCAAAAATAACAAACATCCAAGATGGGCCATGCCATAAACCTGCAACCAAAAAAACCACCATGGTCACAAACATTGATTTTGAAAAAGTCAAATCAGCGAATGATCTTGATAATGGATAGTATATATAATTTGTTAAAAAATTACTTAATGTAATGTGCCACCTTTGCCAAAAATTTATCATTCCAGTCGCTTTAAAAGGACTATTAAAATTTGCTGGTAAATTTATATTAAATAACAATGCAATACCTGTGGCCATGTCAACATACCCTGAAAAATCAAAATAAATTTGAAACGTAAATCCTAAAGAGGTGAGCCATCCTTCAAAAAATGACAGTTCTTCTTGAGCACTAAAGCCTTGATCTACAAACACAGATATATTGTCAGCAATTAATACTTTTTTCATTAACCCAATAGCAATTATTATCAATCCTATGTAAATATTTTTATAATTTATTAAAGAATTTTTATTATCTTCGAATTGTTCAATCATGTGACCGTATCTGACAATAGGGCCAGCAATTAGTTGAGGGAAAAAAGATATAAATAAAGCGTATTTTCTTAAATTTATATAAGAAATATTTTTATCATAACAATCAACTAAAAATGCAATAGTTTGAAATGTAACAAAGCTTAAGGCAAGTGGAAAAGGTAAATTCAAAAGATTTAAATTAAGATCAAATAAATAATTAATATTTTCAATTATAAAATCTGAGTATTTGAAAAAAGCAAGAAATAATACATTAAAAAATATTGCAACAGTTAAAAAAATATTTTTTTTTCTTTCATTAGTAGAGCTTATAATTTTTACTCCAAATATATAATTAACTAAAATTGTTGTTATAATTAGGAAAGAAAACTTAATATTCCAAGCTGCATAAAAAATAAAACTGGCTGCAATTAATAAATATTTTTGAGATAATTTTTTTTTTTTTAAAACAACAAAGTAAAAAACGAAAACTAAAGGTAAAAAAAATAATAAAAATAATGGGTTATGAAATAGCATTTATTTGAGAAAGTAATTTGAGATTGCTTTTATGGAGTTTAAATCTGCAACTTTACTAGAAGGAATTCTTTTTTTTGTTATTCTTTCTATTTCTAAAATTATTTTTATATGAGCAAGACTATCCCATTTTTTAAAATCTTCAGCCTTTGAATTTTTATTGATTTTATTGATAGGTGTATTTATAATTCTTGATATTGATACAATAATTTTTTTAATATCTTTATTATTTGCCATTTTGTGCTATTTAATTAATATACTTAATACTATTTATAACAAAATAAGTTTATTGGCTAAATAATTAATTTAAATGGAAAATATATTTGAGAAAATTATTAATATATTAAAACTAAAAGAAAGACCTGTTATGGGGCCGCTTATATTAGTAATTTTGCTTATTTTGATAGTGCTTTTAGTGTCTTTTGGTAACAATATAATGCCATTCATATACACGGCATTTTAATTTAAATATCTAAAAGTCTTTTAAGGTAATATAATTTTTTTCTTTATTTTTAATATCAGAGACGAGAATAGAATAACGTTTATTATTTTCTATGATTTTAATATTTGATTTTTTTAAAAAAATTTGTAAATATTGATTTTTTCTAGTTAAATCTAACTTAAAAAGAATTCTTTTAAATTTCTTTTTTTTAACTTCTTTTTTCAAATAATCTAAAATAAAGTTCTCTACTCTTCTTGAAAAAACGCGACAACTAATAACCCAATTTTCAATTTCAATTGCTAAGTCCTTTTTCTTATAATTAAAAATTAAAACTCCAATAATTCCATAATTTTGAATTATATCTTTAAAACTGATAACTATTACTTTATTATTATTTTTTAATAATTCTTTTTCAGAAAATACTTTTTGGTTTAATTTAAATTGATTAGTTTTTGCCAATAGTTGAGCAGCTCTTGGAACGTTAGATTTTTTAATTTTTTCAAAGTGTATCTCTGGCTTTAAATCTTTCAAAAATTTTTCTAAATTACTCGAATTTGATTTAATTTTTTCGAGTTTTTTTATTCCTTTATAACTTTTTGCTCTGTTTAAATCTGCTGGTGTTAAATTTCTAAAATAAAATAAATCATGAGACTCCACTTTGTTTATATAATCGTAGGGTTGCGAAGAATCTAAATTAATAACAAAAACTTCTGGTAATTCTTTTTTTACTAAAGCACATTCAATTTTACTATCATCGATAAAAACAAATGAGTCTAAGTTTAAGTTTAAAGTTTTTGAAATTTCTCTAATATTTTTAGCTTTGTCATCGAAATTTGTTTTAATTATAGTAAAGTCTTCTTGTCGTAAAATTATATCATTATGTTTTTTAAATATTTCTTTTATTACTTCAGGATCATTTTTTGAACAAATACACAAAATTATTCCATTTAAAGAAAGTCTTTTTAAATATTTTTGAAAGTTTAAATAGGCTTCCCCATCAGGAGAATTGCTATCAAGATTTATTCCATCGACTCCGTCATCTCCAGCTATTCCTCCCCATAAAGTATTATCTAAATCTAAAATAATAGCTTTTTTTGCAAAACCTAACTTTCCTAAAATTTTTCCACAAACTCTTGTTGCTAGTGGAGGTATTGTCTCCATGCTAAAAGGTTGTTTAGCTAAATAAAATAATCGAGTATCCTTCCAATTAGAATTTTGATTATTAAAAACTAAATTTTCAACATCTATTAAATTAACATGATTAGGTAATTTTTCAATTAAGATTGAATTTACCATTCTAACAAAGTGAAGATGTCCACTAAATGTTACAGCATCTTCATTGCTCAAACCTGGAATAATAGGTGGATCAAAAGTTGTTTGAATAATATTTTTGTCTACTTTAGACCATGCGTCTAACCATAGCTTAGCTTCTTTTTCCGCCTTTTTTTTTATTACTTTCTTATTGTCATGAATATTTGGTAGATAAGAAAAATTTTTTGAGGATGGGAGTAATATTAAAAAATCACTTTTTTGTTTCCAAAAAAAACTATTGGTGTCTCTTATATGATATCTCAAGCTTCCATATTCCGACTCTAATATTTTTGGTTGAACTTTTTTATTAATCAAAAATAATTTTAAAACATCAGTGAAAAAATTGGTTGTATAATCTGAACTTATAGAAATTATAATTTTATTTTTTAAGTGCTTTTTGCTTAACTTATAATTTATAAGTTTTTGAGATAATTGTTGTATTTTTGAAATGTTGAACTTAATTAATTCTGTATTAAATATATCTTTGTAAATATCTTTTTTAGACATTGTAAATTTATTACATTAATAATCTCTAATTTCAAAACTTAAATTAATAATTAAAAAAAGTTTTTTTTCTAATTTCTTTATTTTTAAATATTATATCCCTAAAGTTTGGAAGTTTTTCATTTAAAATATTTAAATTATGTTTCGTATTAATTCTGGGTATTTTAACTATATTAATTTTATTATTAATATTTCTTAATGATTTAACCTTTTTTTCAAAAAGATTTTTAATATAGGAATAATGAGAATCATTTTTATAATCAATAAAAACTGTAGAAGGGTAAAAAAAATTATTTTTTTGATTAATGCAATATTTCAAAATTTTAATCGGAATTTTTACATAATAATTGAAATATAAATTATATACAGTTTTACTTTTAAGAGTCGTATTGATCATAGGGGTTGCAAAATAATAAACATTTAAAGGTTTATATTTTTTGATAATTCTAAAAATTTTTTTAGTATTTTTTGTAATATTTACTTTAACATTTTTTACATTTTTTTTTTTTACTACAATTGAATTTTTATTATATGTCGAAATAATCTTTATTTTATTATTGTAAACAAAAAGTTTTAACAAATCATTGCCGATCCCCGAACTACCGCCAATTATTAATATGTTATTTTTTATAGCTTTAATTTCCTTTATAATTTTATTATTTGGTTTTTTTAATTTTACTCTTAATACTGGCCTTATAGAAGTTTTAAAGTCTATAAAAAATTCATTAAAACTTAAACTGTTTTCAATTAAATTAAATCTTTTATCTAACCTATTGCTTTTAAAAAAAATTAAATTATTCAAAGAAAAATTTTTTTTCTTAATTATTTTTATTCTATTAATTAAAGAGTTTTTCCCAGGATAAACTACTCCTACATATTTGCTGAGTTCTGATAATATCAATTTTAAATTACTGTCCATTGATGTATCATTAAATAACTTTCTTTTAGTGTTTGAAATTTTAATTTTTTTTTCAAATGTTATCTTTTTTAAATCGGTAATTTCATCATTATTTTCATTAGAAATTTCTAAAATTATTTTTAATTCTTCTTCTTGATAAATTTTATATATATTTTTTTTATTGCTTCGTTTAGATAAGACTATTTCACAAACCAAGTCATACTTAATAAAACTCAAAAAATTTACATTTATCGAAAAAAAATTTTTAATTTTAATTTTTTTTAATATCTTTATTAATATTAATGATCCATGAACAATATTTTCACCAAATTGAGAAAGATAACCAATGCTTTTTATTAAGTGAATAGAATTATTATCTCCACTTAATCTAGAAAAATTCACTCCATCTTTTCTTTTAATGACAATTTTTTTTACAGTTACATTATTCATTAGAAAATATATTTATCTCCTAAATATATAAGTAAGCCTAAAGATATGCCTATAATTATCCAGTATAAATTTTCTTTCATATAATTATAAAAATTTTTTTAAATTTGGTTTAAAGTAATTTAATCCTTTCATGACTTTTCCTTTTTCGTTAAAAATAGGTTTTCCATTTTCATCTAATTTACTCATATTTGAATTTTGAACTTCATTAAAACAATGATCAAGATTAATGCCAAAAGCATGTCCAGCCCCATACGTAACATAAAGTATATCAGTAAGAGCATCGGCTGCTTCTGTAAGATTCTTTTCTTGTATGGCAGTTTTAAATTCTAGCAATTCTTCCTCTATTAAACTTATCCTGAGTTTAATAATTTTTTCACTTGGAAATGATGCTTTGCTTTTTACTTCTTGGCCAAAAGTTTGCATGAATTTTTTTACTCTTTCAAAGTTTGTCATATTTTCTCCATATAATTTTTATAATATAAGTGTATTATATCAAAGAATCACAAATGAAATATAGATCTGAATTCGACAGTATTGGTAAAATCAAAGTACCTGGTGATAAATATTGGGGTGCTTCTACAGAAAGGTCAAATAAATATTTTAATATAGGAGATTTTCTCGTAAGGCCAATCGTTATTTGTTCTATCGCAATAATTAAAAAAGCTGCAGCAATTGTAAATTCTAGAAATAAGGATCTAAGTCCTAGATTAAGTAAATACATAATAAAAGCTGCCGAAGAAATTATTAGAGGAAAACACTCAGATCATTTTCCTTTAAAAGTTTGGCAAACCGGTTCAGGCACCCAAACTAATATGAATGTTAACGAAGTGATAGCTAATAGGGCAATTGAAATGATGGGTGGAAAAATGGGATCAAAAAAACCAGTTCATCCAAATGACCACGTTAATAAATCTCAATCAACTAATGATGTCTTTCCCACAGCTATGCATATTTCTATTGCTATTAAGACAAAGGAAAAACTCTTGCCATCTTTAAGATTGCTAGAAAAAGAATTGAGAAAAAAGTCTAAAGAATTCAAAAAAATAGTTAAAGTTGGAAGAACTCATCTGCAGGATGCAACACCCTTAACATTAGGTCAAGAATTTTCTGGTTATGAGTCCCAGTTAAAAAAATGCATTATAAGAATAGAAAATGCTTTAAAAGAAATTTATAGTTTAGCACAGGGTGGTACTGCTGTGGGTACGGGCTTAAATACTAGAAAAAATTTTGATAAAAAAATTATTAAAGAAATAAGTAGAATAACAAAACTTCCGTTCAAACCATCAAAAAATAAATTTGCAGCTCTTGCAGCACACGATGAAATAGTAAATTTCTCTGGAACTTTAAATACTACAGCAGTTTGTTTGATGAAAATTGCAAATGATATAAGATTTTTAGGATCAGGACCTAGGGCAGGTTATGGAGAACTTATATTACCTTCTAATGAACCTGGTTCATCTATTATGCCAGGAAAAGTAAATCCTACACAATCTGAAGCAGTTACTATGGTTTGTGTAAAAGTTATAGGAAATCATAATGGTATTACTATGGCTGGATCCCATGGTCATTTTGAATTAAATGTTTTTAAACCTTTAATAATTCATAATATTTTACAATCCATTGAGATAATGAGTGACTCTTCCAAAACTTTTGCCTCGTATTGTGTAAAGGGAATTAAAGCGGACAAGAAAAGAATAAAATATCTCTTAGACAATTCTTTAATGCTTGTTACAGCTCTAGCTCCTAAAATTGGATACGACAAAGCGGCGGCTATTGCTAAACTCGCTCATAAAAATGGAACTACTTTAAAAGAAGAAGTTGTTAAAGCAGGATTTTTAAAAGAAAAGGAATATGATAAAATAATGAATCCTTTAAAAATGACTAAACCAAAGTAAATTAATTTGTTTGTGCGATAAATTCTTTAATTTTATCTGTTTCAAATATATTGAAAAAACTTTTATCAAACAAAATGTCTTCAAATTTTTCTTTGAAAAATCTCATTTCTTCTTCATTTGCTAAATAATTCTTACCAAATTTAATTCTTTTAAAATTAATTCTTTGATTTATTAAATTTATTGAACTATGAATTTCTCCCACAATTAAGTCATCTCCTATATCTTTTGATATTGAAAAATATTTAAAAAACTTTTTCTTGTCCTTAATAATTAAAGCACAAATTAGATTTAATCTAGGGTATTCATCGCTAAATAAAACATCTCCCTCACAATTTAATTCTCCACCTTTGGTTAATATCTTGTTAGAAAAAAATAATCTTCCGTATGCCAAATTTACATCAGAGGAATAACTATCAATAAGACCTGATTGATATTTTTTTTTTTATAATAAACATTAATATTACTATTTAGTTTTTTAATGATTTCTTTATTGACTAGTATTTTATCTAAATTTATTTTACTAAAAAAATCTTTATCAATTTCCTTGATATAAATATTTGAATTAGATATAAAAAAAGGATCTAATCTTAATTGGCTATCTAGAGAAATTGATAAATTTTTATTCTTAAAATTAGATTTATTTATTTTTAGTTGTTCATTTTCTAAAATAAAATTAAATTTTAATAAATTGTCTAAAAAACTTATTTTCGAAGAACCTTGTATCGTATTTTTTAAGTTTTTTTCCTCAAAGTCAAAATTTGCTTTAACACCTGTATCTAAAATTTTAAAATTTAAATTTTGATTGTTTTTTTTTAATGATGCTTTAAATTTTTTGTCAAATATCATTCCATTAATATCATATTTTTTATATCCATAATTAGAAAAATTTATATCCTCTATCTTAATTAAAAAAGCATCATCCTTTTTAAAATTTAAATTTAAATTCTTAAAAACTGCTTTAAGATTTAATTTATTCAGATAATTAATAAACTCTCTAAATTTATTGACTTCAAGTGACATATCAATTTCTGTAAGAAGAATTCTTCTTGATTTAAAATTTTCATAATTATAAATATTTTTATAATCTAAAAAAATATTTAATTTTTTTGATTTTAAATTTAAAGATTTATCTATGATTTCAAGACTTACATTTTCTATCTGTAAATTTGGAGTGGGAAAAACGTAGAAATTGATAAGTTCATGTTTTTTTAATTCCAAGCCATAACTACTAATTAAATATTTCTTAATAATTTCTTGTTTTTTTTCATAATCAAAAAATTTTGGAATTATAAGAAATAAAGTTATAGAAATTAAAAAAATTATGAATACATACCTTAGAAAGAAAAAAAATTTAAAAAAATTCCAATACTTACTGTGAATACTTTTATAAATTTTATTAATCATTTTTTTATTTTTATAACTAGTGTATAAATGAAATTTTTCTAGTATGAATAACATTAATAAATTAATTGAAAATCTAAACAAAGAGCAAAAAGAAGCAGTATTAAATACTGAGGGACCAAATTTAATTGTTGCTGGTGCAGGATCCGGAAAAACTAGAGTTCTAACAACAAGATTAATTCATATTATTGATAAAAAAAAAGCGTGGCCAAATCAAATATTGTGCGTAACTTTTACCAATAAAGCTGCAAAAGAAATGCAAAATAGAGTGATGACTCACATTAAAGGAAATTCAAACGCTATTCCTTGGTTGGGAACATTTCACTCTATTAGTGTAAAATTCCTTAGACGACATGCGGAAGCTTTAGAATATAAAAGTAATTTCACTATTCTAGACACCGATGATCAAAAAAAACTCATTAGAAACATAGTCAAGGGAGAAGATCTTGATGCAAAAAAATTTTCTCCTCAATTAATTATGTATCATATAGATCAATGGAAAAACAAAGGTCTTCTACCAAAGGATGTGGATATTAAAAAATCTGGATCAATTATTAAATCAATTTTAAAAGTATATGAAATTTATCAAAAGAAGATAAAAGATTTAAATGCATTTGATTTTGGAGATTTAATTTTATTTTGTGTAAAACTTTTTGAAGAGCATAAAGACATAAGAGAAATTTATCAAAAACACTTTAAATATATTTTAGTTGATGAATTTCAAGATACTAATTTTATTCAGAATAAATGGTTAAATTTATTAGTAAATGAAAAACAAAATATTTGTTGTGTAGGAGATGATGATCAATCAATTTATAGTTGGAGAGGAGCAGAAATTAAAAATTTCTTAACCTTTGACCAAATCTACAAAAATTGTAAAGTTTTCAAATTAGAACAAAATTATAGGTCAACAAAAAATATCCTGGAAACAGCTTCCACACTTATTTCTAATAACTCTAATAGAGTTGGAAAAAAATTATGGTCATCTGCTGTTCAAGGAGAGCCGGTCAAGTTGACTTGTTATAAAAGTGGAAAAGATGAAGCTCAAGGAATTAGTGATATAATTGAGCATAATCTAAAAAAGAAATATTCTCTTAACGAAGTATCAATATTGGTAAGAGCCATTTACCAAACAAGAGAATTTGAAGAGAGATTCATGCAAGTAGGAATAGGTTACAGAGTGTTAGGAGGAATTAAATTTTATGAAAGAGCTGAAATAAAAGATGCAGTTTCTTATCTAAGAATTATTAATCAAAAATATGATGATTTAGCTTTAGAAAGAGTAATTGGTTCTCCCAAAAAAGGAGTTGGGGAAAGCACTTTAAATCAAATATATCTATTTGGTAACGAAAACAAACTTTGCTTAGAAGACTCTATAATAAAAATTTTAGAAAAAGGAGAATTTAAACCCAAAATCAAAACTACGCTCAAACAATTAATTAACCTGATTTCTAAATGGAGAAAAAATTCAATAAATATGAAGCACTATGATCTGCTTAAATTAGTTTTAGATGAGTCAGGATATTCTGCAATGTTAAAAAATAAAAAAGATTTAGAAAATGAAAATAGATTAGAAAATTTAAAAGAGTTATTAAGAGCTATGCGAGATTACGATAATTTACAAAATTTTTTAGAACATGTAGCATTAGCAACTTCTATTGATCAAGAATGGGAAGGAGCAAAAGTAAATCTAATGACTATGCACGCCGCGAAAGGGTTAGAATTTAATGTAGTCTTTTTACCTGGATGGGAAGAAGGACTCTTTCCTCATCAAAAATCTCTTGAAGAAAAAGGAGACTTTGCCTTAGAGGAAGAAAGAAGATTAGCTTACGTTGGAATCACAAGAGCAAAAGAAGAAGCTTATTTGTCATTTGCTATGAAAAGAGCTTATCATGGTGATTGGATGGATGCTTTGCCATCTAGATTTATAAATGAAATTCCTGAGGAAGGTGTTGAAAAAAATGAAATAAATATTAATAAAACCATTGAAGACTTTGAATTTAACCAAGATAACTCAATTGAATTTGATGAAGAATATAGAAGTCCTGGATGGAATAGATTTAAAAAAAATAAAGAACTTAAATGGAAAAAATAAATAGGCTTAAAAAATTATTTAATAACTATAAGTTAGATGGATATATTGTACCAAAGAATGATGAATTTTTTGGAGAATATGTCCCAGAAAATAATGATAAATTAAAATTTATAAGTAACTTTTCAGGTTCTTTCGGTTTTGCCTTAATTTTAAAAAATAAAAATTACTTATTCGTTGATGGAAGATATAGTCTGCAAGCTAAAATTGAAAGTGGTAAGTTGTTTAATATTGTTACTATTCCTAATAAATTCCCATCAGACATATTAAAAAAGAAAAAATTGAAAATTGGTTTTGACCCGAAATTATATACACAAAAAACTTTAAAAATATTTTTTCAAAAAACTAAATGTGAAATGATATCTATAAATCATAATTTAATTGATAAATTGCAAAATAATGAAAAAAAAATTAAAAATATAAAAAAGTTTTACCTTCTACCTAAAAATGCAGTTGGTAAAAATTACAAAGTAAAAATTAATATACTAGTTAATTTAATGATAAAAAAAAAGATTGATTTTCAATTTATATCTGCAAGTGAGAATATCGCTTGGCTTTTAAATATAAGAGGTCAAGACTCTAAGTTTACACCTATCCCTAATGCATATTTAACTCTTGATTCAAGTTACAATATAAATTTATTTTGTGATTTAAAGAAAATTGAACATAAATTTAAAAATAAATTTAAATACATCAAATTTATAGATATTAAATTTACTAATTTATTTCTCTCAAAAATAAATAATAAAAGAATTTCTATAGATTCCTCATCATGTTCTATATATTTTGAAAATATTTTAAAAAAAAATAATAAAATTGTTGAATTTTTAGATCCAACGTATTTTTTAAAATCTATAAAATCCAAAATAGAAATAAAAAATACTATTAAATCTCATATTGATGATGGAGTTGCACTTACTAAATTTATATTTTGGCTTAAAAAAAATTATAGAAAAAAAGGAATTAATGAAATAAGTGCTCAAGAAAAATTATTTAAATTTAGAAAAAAAAATAAAAATTTTAAATTTTTAAGTTTCCCAACGATATCAGGCACTGGTCCTAATGGAGCAATTATACATTATAGAGCCTCCAAAAAAAGTAATAGAAAATTAAAAATAGGTGATATTTATTTAATAGACTCAGGAGGACAATATAATTTTGGAACAACAGATGTTACTCGTACAATATCATTAAATAATAAGAATAAAAGAATTAAAGAAATTTTTACTAGAGTTTTGAGAAGTCATATTGCAGTAGCTAATTATAAAATAAAAAATAATACTTACGGTTCTCAAATTGACAATGTGGCCAGAAAACCTTTAAAAGAAATTAATTTAGATTATGCTCATGGTACAGGTCATGGAGTTGGATATTTTTTAAATGTTCATGAAGGTCCTCATGGTATATCAAAAAATAATAAAATTAGATTTAAAGAAGGAATGATTCTTTCTAATGAGCCAGGGTATTATGAAAAAGGTAAATTTGGAATAAGAATTGAAAATCTTGTTAGAGTAAAAAAAAATAAAAAAGGTCTTTTATTTGACAGTTTGACTCTAGCTCCAATAGAAAAGACTCTAATAAATAAAAATTTTCTTAAAAAAAAAGAAATTAATTGGTTAAATAATTATCATAAAAACGTTTTTAATAATCTTAAAAAATTTATGAATAAATCAGAATTATTTGATTTAAAGGAAGCTTGTTCAAAGATTTAGGGTTTTATACCATTCTTCTTCTTTAATAATTTTAATATTTAATTTTTTTGCACTTTCAATTTTTTTTTTTGTTGGTTTAGAATTACCTATAACCAAAATATCTAGTTTTTTTGAAATTGTTCCCAAAACTTTTCCTCCATTATTTTCAACTAATGACTTTGCTTCAGATCTACTCATCTTATCAAAACCACCAGTAAACATAATATTTTTATTAGAAAATTTTCCCTTCTTATTCTGAGCTTTAAAATCTTTAATCTTTAAAACATTAACTAAGTTTTTTACGATCTCTACATTTTTATTATTAGAAAAAAAATTATCAATTGACTCAATTTGAATTTCACCGATTCCGTCAAGATCAACTAAATTTTTTAAATTTTTTTGTCTTTTTTCCTCATCAAATAAATCTAAAAATCTTTTTATAGACTTAAAATAACTAGCTAAAATTTTTGCACTTTCTTGGCCTATATGTCTTATTCCTATTGAAAAGATAAATCTATTTAGTTCTATAATCCTAGATTTTTCTATCGCTTTTTTTAAATTATCAATTGATAAGTCTCCCCATCCTTCAAGACCTCTTATTTTACTATAATTAATTGTAAAAATATCAGATGGTTTTCTTATTAATTTTAACTCCCAAAATTGGTCAATTACCTTTTTGCCTAGTCCATCAATATTAAAAGAATCTTTTGATACGATATGTTTTAATTTTTCTTTGGCAATAAAATTACAATCGAAACCTCTAAAACATCTTCGAACTGCATCTTCTTTTTTTGTAGATTTGTTTAATTCTTTTTTTGTAATTGAGCCACATAAACATTTTTCAGGAAAAATATATTTTAAACTATCTTTATTTCTTTTTGATATATCGACTGAAATTACTTGAGGAATTACGTCCCCTGCTCTCTGTATTTGAATCGTGTCACCAATTCGAATATCTTTTCGATTTATTTCATCTTCATTATGTAATGTTGCGTTAGATACAACGACACCCCCAACTGTAACTGGTTCTACTTTTGCAACTGGTGTTATAGCTCCTGTTCTACCAACTTGTATAACAATATCTTTAATTTTTGTGACTGCTTTTTCGGCGGAAAATTTATAAGCAATTGCCCATCTTGGAGAATTAGATGTGTTACCTAATCTTAATTGTAGTTTTAAATTATTTACTTTGTAGACTAGACCATCAATATCATAATCTAGTGATGACCTGATAGAGTCTACCTTAGAATGTTGTTGTTCAATTTCCTCTAAATTTTTAACTACTTTAGACAATGGATTTGTAGAAAATCCCCAATTACTTATCATTTTTAAAAACTCTGATTGTGTATTAAACTTCATAGGTTCTATAAAACCAAATCCATAAGCAAAATATTGTAGAGGTATTTTAGAAGTTTCTTTTGGATCTTTTTGTCTAAGAGATCCTCCTGCTGCATTTCTTGGATTAGCAAAATTACCTTTTAATTTATTAAATTCTTTTTTACCTATATATATTTCTCCCCTAATTTCTAATAAACTAGGAACTTCATTATCATTTATTTTTTTTGGTATATTCTTTATAGTTTTAAGATTTTCTAATATATCCTCTCCTACTATTCCGTCTCCTCTTGAAAGACCTTTAGTAAGAATACCTTTTTCATAAATCAAAGTTGCTGAAATACCATCTATTTTGGGCTCTGAAGAAAGTTCAATATTATTGTCTTTGGTATTTAAAAAATTGTTAATTTTTTTTAAAAAGTCTTTCATATCTTCTTTTTTAAAAGCATTAGACAAAGAAAGCATAGGTTTTAAATGTTTAACTTTTTTAAATTTATTTGACGGAGGAGAACCAACTAGTGTTCTATTTAATTTTAATTTTTTTAAAAATATGTTATTTTTTTCTAAATCATTAATTTCTTTCTTCAAATTATCATATTCAGAGTCGGATATTTCTGGATTATCATTATTAAAATATAGTTTGTTATGTTTGTTTAATAGTTTTATCTTTTTTTTGTATCTATCGATTATAGTAAGCTTATTAACCATTTTATTATTTTATTTTTCTCAGAATTTTTTTAAAAAAACTATCGTCTTTTTTACTTTCAACTTTTTTTACAATTTTATAGTCTTTATTTAAAACTTTATAGGATTGCTCAAACCACTCACTAGAATTATAGTTGTAACCTAAAATTTTTGCATATTTCTTGGCTTCTTGTTCGAGACCAATGTGATAATTTATTTCTACTAATCTATGAAGTGCTTCTTCTATAAATACTGTTTTTTGGTATTCTTTTACTATTTTTTTTAATCTATTTATTGCAGGAATCCATTTTTGTATTGAAATATAATATTTCGCTACATATAGCTCCTTTGCAGCAAGTTGATTTTGAATTAAATCTTTTTTAAATTTTAGATCTATAGCGTATTCAGATTCGGGGTATTTTTCTAAAAAAAAATCTATTTTTTTATCTGCTAAAATTAAAGGTTTTAAATCTTTTTTTTCATCTGTGATCTGCTCATAATGTATTATTGCAATTAAATAGTGAGCATACAAAATATTTTTATCTGCAGGATATTTTTTTAAAAATCTATCTAAATTACCGAGTGCTTCTGAATAAAAATTTATTCCATAAAGTGAGTAACTTGACATAATTGCTGACTTTGCAGCAAACTCAATAATTTCAAAATTTAGTTCTGCTTCAGAAAATTTTTTATTAGCATAAAAATAATCACCATTTTCAAAAAATACATAACCCTCTTCGTAAAGTTGATAAGGATCAATTTTTTTAATATCTTCATTTAATGACTCTTTTTTTGCACAATTTGTTGTGATAAAAAAAATTAATATTACAAAAATTAATTTATGATACATTTCTTAAACATATCAAATAAACTATACTAGGTAAAATTTTGTTTTGTTAAATACTAGCTGAAACTGATTTTTTTGATGATTCTGTAATTTGATTATTTTCTTCACTTGAATTAACATTTTCTAAAGACCAATTAGATTTGTCTGAAAAAAATTTTATAAGCAATTTATTTGTCAAAGCATGGCCCCCTTGAGAAGTCTTGACATGACCAAATATTCTATACCCAGAGAGCATTAGATCTCCAAGACAATCTAAAATTTTGTGATAAACGAATTCATGTCTATTTCTCAGACCATCATCATTTAATATCTCATTTCCTCTAATTACTATTGCATTTTCAAGGGAGCCGCCTTTAGCTAATCCCTGACTTTTTATAAAATCAATATCCTCATATAAACAAAAAGTTCTTGAGGTATAAATATTAGTTAAATCACCATCACTAAGTTTGAACTCTTTTCTTCTAGTTCTAATTAAAGGGTTGCTATAAACAATTTCAAAATCAACTATTAAGTCATTTGCTAATGGTTCAATAGAAATAGATTTTACTCCTTCTTGAATTTCTACTTTTTTTAAGACTTTAATAAATTTCCTTAATTTTTTTTGTTCTTTTGTACCAACATTTCTTATAGCTTCTACAAACTCACTGGCTGAACCATCTAATATTGGAACCTCAGCAGCATCGATTTCGACTAAAGCATTATCTATTCCTTCTCCAAAAAAAGCTGCCATCAGATGCTCTACTGTTGAGACAGTGGTTCCACTGCTATTTTTAATCTTAGTACATAGTATTGGTTCTACAACATTTTGATAGTTTGCCTCTATCAAGTTCTCTTTATCAATATCAACTCTACAAAATTTTATTCCAAAATTTTCTACTGCTGGTTTGATAGTTAAATTAGCATTTATACCGTTGTGCAAACCAACTCCAAAAAGTTTTATTGTATCTTTAATTGTTTTCTGATTTTGTTGAGGCATTGAAATTTATATACATAATAGTGTAACCCAGATTAAAACAACAAATGTTTCAAAAAAAAACAACAAATTAATCAAAAATAGACTTAAAAATCTTAGAAATTAATGAGTTTTTAGATTGAGTAACTGGTATAGCTTCTTTTTTCCAACCATAAAATAATAAGTTAGCTGCATTAATAATTAGCTGGTCAATTTGGAAGTCATTAATTGAAACAGTCTTAAAATTATCATTTTTTGAAAAATAGGATTCGAAACTATTATGAAAATTTTCAAATACATCTTCCTCTTCAATTATTATATACACTTTATCACAATTTTTTCTAAACGAATTTATATTAATATTTTTTTTAAAAATAATATTTGAAATTTCCTCTATTCTAGCATTTGCTATATCTAAAATTAGTTTTTTTCTAATTTTCCTATAACTATCATTTGTAAAATATTTTTCATTTAAATATTCATCTTCTTTATAATCTTTATTTACGAAAAACTTATCTAATAAAATATTTGATATAATTTCATGATTAATAGAACAAACTTTTTCAATATCTTTTAATATTATATTTGATCCAAATTTGAAATGTTCTACGTATCTGTATGAAGATTTATCGAAAAAACTTATGTCAGACTTTTCTTTACTAATCTTAATTTTAAAAAAAGTTTCATTATTATCTTTATTGATAAGTTGTATACCTTCAATAAAGTTTTTGATTAATACTTTCTTTATATCTATATTACTTTTATTAAAAATTTGTTTTATATTTTTTAAATCATTGCTTCTAATTAAGAAAAAAGTAAGTTCATGACTATAAAAATCCCCATACAAACCTATTGGTAAATTTTCAATACTAGTTCCATCTAAAATATTCTTTGAATTAAAAATATGTAAAATGCTTTTTTCTTTTTCATTTTCCGTTATTACTGATTTAAGAGAGTTCAAAATATAAGAAATATTTTCTTTTAAAACTTGAAATCCATTTAGTTTTTTAAATCCAGAAATATTAATACTAGAATACTCAAAATTATCTATAATTATAGTTACTTCTTTAAAAACACAATCTAGCTTGTCTTCAATTAAATGTATATTTTTTTTTATTATTTCTTGAGCTTGGTTAATATTTGTAAATTTATTTTCTATTATTCCTTCATTTTTTATGATGATTTTTTCAATGATCTTTATATTTTCTTTTTCATCTATTATTCCTACTACAAAAATATAATTTGAATAATTAATTTCAACAAAAAGGATAGGAACATTTATTGGCATAATTAATTTAAGATTAGTTGATCTTTAATCCTATAATCAAAAATCTTATAATTATCAAAGTTGCTTTTAGATTTTGAAATCATAAAATTTTTTAAACTAAACAAATAATCTTCTACGGGTAGTTTTATAATTTTTCCATCAACCATTATTAAATCCCACCTTCCAGATTCAAAGAAATAGAATGATCTTATCATATGTAAAGGAAACTTTACATTTTGAAGATCTAAATATAAAGAATAGAAATTTTCTCCATTTCCAAACACTGTAGGTAAATCCTTATAGAATTCTATATCTATAAAATTTATCAAGTCACCTTTATTAGAAATATAAAATTTTTTTTGTTTATTTTGCAGGATAGCTATTACTTTTTTTTCTACAATCATCAATTTTAGGTTATTTGGATATATTTTTTTTATAGTAAAACTTTCAATAAAATCCTCCTTTTTTAGATTTTCTTCTATGTTTTCAATATTTAGAAAAAATAAATTTTCATTATATAAAAAACTTAATCTATCTTTAATCTTTTCTGTTTTAATGATGGTATTGTTTTCGATTTCGATATTTTCTATATTTAAATTCAAATCTTTGATAAAACTGAATTTTGGAGAGTAAGTAGTTAAAAGAACAAAAAGTAAAATCAACCCAAAAAAAGATTTTTTCATTTGTTTAAGCTGGCATTTAATAAGATTTTTTTGACTAAATTTTCAAAAGATATTCCTTTATACTTTGCTATTTCCGGCACTAGTGACAAACTAGTCATGCCTGGTTGAGTATTAATTTCTAAAAGATAAAACTGATTTTTAAAAAATTTAAAATCTGATCTAGTTATGCCGTTACAACCTAGTGCTTGATGAGCTTGTTTTGCAATTTTAAGAGCTTCTCTATATTTATCTTTTTTTAAGTTAGCAGGCATAATATGTTTAGTCCTTGCTGACTTAAAGTACTTTGCTTTATAATCATAAAATTCCCTTTTGGGTTTCAGTTCAATTGCTCCTAAAGGAACACCATTGATTACAGCTACTTGGATTTCTTGCCCTCCGATATAAGTTTCAAAAATTAGTTCTTCATATTTCTTAAAAAGAGATATTGATGATTTATCCAGTTTATCTAAGTTTTTGCATATTTTTACTCCGATGCTAGAGCCTTCGCTAATAGGTTTGACTACAATAGGAAATTTAATTTTTTTTCTTTTTATGTAGGTCTTTAACTTCGATTTATTATAATTTTTTTTTCTTAATACAAAATATTTTGGTGATTTAATTTTATTTTTTTTAAAAATTTCTTTTGAAATTTTCTTATTCATTGCATTATAAGAGCTAATCACTCCTGAGTGAGTATAAGGAATTCTTAAGTATTCAAAATAACTTTGTGCCACTCCATCTTCTCCATCTTTTCCATGGAGAGCATTAAAGATTACATCAGTTTTATTAGCATCGATTAAACTAAGTGTTTTTTTTTTAGGATCAAAGGTAGATACTTTGTGACCCATTTTCTTTAAAGCTTTAATACACGCTGTTCCACTAGCAAGACTGATTTCTCTTTCTCCAGATGTCCCACCAAGGACTACTAAAACTTTTCTATTTTTCATCACCAATAATCTTTATTTCTAGTTCAAGGTTCACTCCAGTTTTAAATTTTACCTGTTTTTTAACTTGGTTTATTAGTTTTTCTATATCTGAAGCTTTTGCTTTACCCTCATTAACAAAAAAATTACAATGCTTATTAGAAATTTTTGCATCTCCAACACTAAATTTATCACACCCGGACTCTTTTATTAACATCCATGCTTTTTTATCATTATGGTTTTTAAAAGTACTGCCTCCAGTTTTTATTTGACTAGGTTGTGATTCTTTTTTTTTTTTATGAATTCTTCTTGTTTCTTTTCAATTAATTTTTTTGGAGAAGGATTACCTCTAAGTATGGCAGAAAGAATTATATAATCGGAAGAAAGATCTGTACCTCTATAATAAAACTTAATTTCATCATTTTTTATTTCTTTTTCTCTTCCCTCAAGATCAACCACTTTAATAGATAACAATATTTTAGAAATATCTGAACCATAGCAACCACTATTCATAGTTATTGCTCCACCAATAGATCCAGGAATGCAAGATAGAAATTCCATGTTACTTATATTATTGTTTTTAGCAAAATCTGATACTTTTCTATCAAATGTTCCAGCACCCACTTCAATAGTATCTTTTTCTAATAACTTGATGTTAGAAAATTTAGAGCCTAGTTTAATCACTATTCCTTTTACTCCTGAGTCTCTTATTAAAGTGTTCGAACCAGCTCCTAAAACATATATTTTATAACTATATCCTCTAATTTTTTTTATAAATTCAATTAATTGATCTTTATTTTTTGGACGAAAAAATATATCTGCTGGTCCTCCTAGGTTAAACCAACTGTACTTAGATAAATTTTCATTTATTATCACATTGTCACCAAAATTTTTTTGAATAATATCTTTATTTAAATTCATAAACTAAATTTTAATTCTCTCATCCAATAAGAAATAGAGCCTGCTCCCATTCCAATTATAATTTCGTTATCTATTAAATTCTTTCTAAAATAATTGGATAATTCATTTTGATTTTTTACAAGAACTACTTGAGTTTTTGAGTTTTTAGCTATCAAATTTGCAAATTTAAATAAATTAAAATTTAAATTTTTCTTTTCTCCTGCAGCATACAATGGGCAAAGCAAAACCAAGTCAGACTTTACAAACGATTTAGAAAAAGCCTTTTTTAGACTCATAACTCTAGAATATCTATGTGGTTCAAAAACAGTAATAATTTTCCTATTATTATAAGCTTTATCAACTGCGCTTAATATAGAGGATATTTCTGTAGGGTGGTGAGCATAATCGTCAAAAAATTCATTTTTATTTTTTGTGAATATTTTAGTCATTCTTCTTTGTACTCCAGAAAAGTTTTTCAAAGCCTTTTTTATAATATTTATTTTTACTCCAAGATTTATACAAACTGCTAAAGCAGCTGTTGCATTAAGAACATTATGTTCTCCAATTAATTTTAAATTTACATTTTTGATTTTTGTTTTTTTATTATTAAAATTTTTATAATCTAAATCAAAAAAAGAATATTTACTATTATATCTAGGATTGCTAATTCTATAATTGGCTTCTTTACTAAAACCATATGTTAATATATTTTTATTTTTTATTTTCTTTAGAATTTTTTTAATATTTTTATTATCAATACAGATTAAAGATTTTCCAATTACTGGTGTCTTTTCTATAAATTGTATAAACGCATTTTCTAAATTTTTATAGCTTTTGTAATAGTCTATATGTTCGTAATCTATATTAGTTACTATTGAGTAGTTAACAGGTAATTTTAAAAAACTTCCATCAGACTCATCCGCTTCTAAAATTGCCCACTCTCCTTTACCTAATTTGGCATTACTATTAAAAGAATTAATAACTCCTCCATTAAAAATTGTTGGATCTAACTTTTGATCAGATAAAACTTTTGCTACTAAAGATGTTGTAGTAGTTTTTCCATGAGAGCCTGTAATAACAATATTCTTTTTTAATGAAACTACATTAGCTAAAACTTCTGCTCTTGAGTAAATAGGAATTTTTCTTTTTTTTGCTTCTTTAATTTCAACATTATTATCTCTGATGGCAGACGATTTAACTATTATTGTTACATTTTTTAAATTTTTTTTTGCATGTCCGATATAAACTTTAATCCCTACCTTTGAACAATTTAATGTATTTTTATTTTTATTTTGATCACTTCCTTGTATTTTAAAACCCATAGTTTTCATGACCTGAGCCAAACCACTCATGCCTATACCACCAATTCCTATAAAGTGAATAATTTCTTTTTGCCCAATTCTAATATTCTTCATTTTTATTTAATAACTTATCAATATTTTCATATACTCTTTTATCAGAATATTGACTTTGTTTATCTATCAGTTGTCTTAATAAAGATTTGTCTTCATTAATTTTTTTAAGTAATTGAAATAGTTTAATTTTTAAATCTTTTTCTTCTACTAAATAGCTATAACCATTTTTTTTGTAATAAATAGCATTTTTTAATTGATGATTGTCTGCAGAAGAGGGCAAGGGAACTGTTATAAAGGGTATTTTAGCATTAATTAATTCTGCTAACATAGAGGACCCTGAGCGAGTTATAACCAAGTTGATTTTAGAAAAATAATCTAAAATATTGTCACTAAAATTAAAAATTTCAAAATCAATTTTAAGATTAGAATAAAAAGAGGATAAAATTTTATTTTGTTCAGGCAAACATTGTTGGTAAATCTTTATAGGTATATTGATTTCATTACATTTTTTAAAAATTTCTGGAAGAGTTTCGGCAAAGATCTTTGCTGCTTGACTGCCTCCTAAAATTAAAATTTTTAATTTTTTATTTTTTGAATTAACATCAATTGTAGCTTTAAAATTTAGTATTTCTTTGCGAATTATATTTCCTATTTCATACACTTTTTTTTTATACCTTTCTTTAACTCCTTGTAATTCCTTAAATGAAACAAAAACTTTTTTAGCAAATGGTAACAAAAATCTATTTGCTTTTCCCATATGTAAATTATTCTCATAAATAATAAATTGAATTTTCAAAATTTTTGCAGCTATACAAATAGGAAATGATGAATATCCGCCCATACCAAAAACTAAATTTGGTCTATTTTTTGATAAAAAAATCAATGATCTTAATATAGAGTAAAAGATGATTAATGCTGAGAATAGTAATTGAAATATGTTTTTACTGAATATGGTTGCAGAAGGTATTTGAATAATTTCAAAATCATTGTATTTTTTTAAATATTTAAAACCTCTTTTGTCTGTAATCATTACAACTTTTATTTTATTATCTATAAAATGTTTGGCCAAACTATAAGCAGGAAAAATATGCCCACCTGTTCCCCCTGATGCAATAATTATTTTTTTTATATTTTTATTCATCGGGATCTAATTTAATTTTTGTATAATTCAAAATTATTCCAGCTAATACCGAGCTTCCAATCAGAGAAGATCCACCATAACTTAAAAAAGGCAATGTCATTCCTGTTGTGGGCAGTAAACTTGTATTTACTCCAATATGTATGAATGTTTGAAAAATTAGAAGTGAAGAAAGACCACATAAAGATAGTTTTAAAAATTCATCTTTTTTTTGTACGCAGTTTTTTATAATTCTAAAAGCAATATATAAGAAGATAGTAATTATTAAGATGGATACAATAGAACCATATTCTTCGGATATTACTGCTATTATATAGTCTGTATGAGCTTCTGGAACATTATCTTTTAAAATTCCCTCCCCCATTCCCTGGCCCTTGAGTCCTCCTTGTTTAATAGCATCTAAAGCTCTTGAGGACTGAAAGGTATCTCCTTTACTTGGATCTAAAAAAGTAACTAAACGATTAATTATGTATCCAAATTTTTCAGGCATTAAGAATAAAAGACTAAATATAAAAATAATAAAGATAATAAAAAAACTAAATATATAAAAAAGACTGACTCCTGAGACAAATACCGTTGCAATCCAGCTTCCTACAAGCAAAATTGATTGCCCAAGATCAGGCTGATCTATTAAAAGAATTATTACAGAGGTTAATAAAAGAAAGCTAAAAAAATATTTTGTTTGAGAATTTTTTAATTTTTCTAAAGTTAATATTTTAACAGTAACTAAAATAAAAAAAGGTTTTAAAAGTTCTATAGGTTGCAATCTAAATAAATATAAGTCTAACCATCTTTTAGCTCCTTTTACTTCCACTCCAATAATAGGAACTAAAATTAATAATAAAAAAGATATTATAAAAAAAGGAATAACCATTTTTTTAAGCAATGAAGTGTCTATTGCAGAAATGATAAACATTATTATGAAAGACAGTAATGTAAAAATTAGATGTTTTGAAAAGAAGAAATAATAAGTTTTATCCAACCTCTCACCTGCTAATGAAGATGTCGAGGAAAATGAAAAAAAGAGACCTAAAAAAAATAAAATAAAAAATCCAAAAAGAATATTTTTATCAATATTTCTCCAGTAATTGTTAAATTCAAATCTAAATAAATTTTTTAGCATATATTCTGCTTAATTTTTTAAATTCATTACCTCGATTTTCAAAATTTCTGAATTGATCAAATGATGCAGCACCTGGGCTTAATAAAATAGTATTATTTATTTCTTTTGATAATTTAATATCTTTTAAAACTTGTATAACTGAGTTTTTTAAATTTTTTGTGATAGTAAAATTTACATTATCTTTTAATTGTTTTTTAAAAAAAATAATATTTTTTCCTATTATATAAGACTTAATTATATTTTTTTTTTATATTTTTAAGGTTAATTTTATCTTTATATTTTGGTAACCCACCAAGTATCCAAAAAATATTTTTACTGTTATCTAAAGCAAATTTTGCAGCTTGCAAAGTTGTTGCTTTAGAGTCATTTATAAAAGTAATATTTTTTTTTTTTAAAAAAACCTCATATCTATGAGATAATCCAGAAAAAGAACTCATAGATTTAATAAAAGACTCATTTTTAATTTTAAGTAATTTTGCTAATGAATATACAAAATTCATATTTTCATCATTAATATTTGATTTTAGATAATTGTTTTTAATTTTTAATTTTACTTTTTTATAATCACTGAATTTAACTTGAACTAATTTACTTGAAAAATTATTTTTTTTAAAAATATTTTTTAAATTACTATTAATTAAAGCAAAATTATTTTTATTTTGTAATTTAAATATCTTAAATTTTGAATGAGTATAATTTTTCATTGATCCATGCCAATCTAAATGATCATTTGTGATATTTAATAACAAAGCATAATTGGGATGTATAAATTTAGAATGGCTAAGTTGAAATGAAGATGCTTCAATTACACAAATAGTATCTTTTTTAACTTGTAAATTTAAAACTGGTTTACCTATATTTCCACCTAATTTTACTTTATAATTATTTTTTTTTTAGTAAATGACTTATTATTTTACAAGTTGTAGACTTTCCATTTGTTCCGGTGACGACAATTGATTTAAATTTTGAATTTGTTAAATATAATAAATCTATATCTGTAATTATTTTTTTCTTAAACTTTATCAATTTTTTTCTATTTTTTGATTTTTTTAAGCTTATGCCAGGACTTAAAACAATATAATCTACTTTATTCAAAATAATTTCAAGATTTGAAACATTTTTAAAACCATTTTTTTTTACAAGTTTGGAATTATCATCCCAAACAAAAAAGTTGGAAAAATTTTTTTTTTTAAAATAATTAACTACAGAAAGACCAGTTGAGCCTAGCCCGTAAATTAAAAATGAAAATTTTTTTAAATTTATTGTATGATACATTCACTATCGTAATTTTAATGTCGCTAATCCTATAAGTGCCAGTATTATAGCTATAATCCAAAAACGAATTACAATTGTTGACTCGGCCCATCCTTTTTGCTCAAAATGGTGATGAATTGGTGCCATTTTAAAAATTCTTTTTCCAGTAAGTTTAAAAGAAATAACTTGAATAATAACAGATACAGTTTCTAGAACAAATAACCCTCCTACTATTGCAAGTACAATTTCATGTTTTACAATTATAGCCACTGCAGCTAGTGATCCTCCTAAAGATAGAGAGCCTGTGTCACCCATAAAAATTTTTGCAGGTGGAGCATTGTACCAAAGGAATCCTAGGCAAGATCCTACTATTGATCCACAAAATATCGAAAGCTCACCCACATCCGGAATATATTGTAATTGAAGGTATTCAGAAAAAATTGTGTTCCCTACTACGTAGGATATTAATGTGAATGAAAGAGCCACCAACATCACTGGTACGGTAGCTAAACCATCTAGTCCATCAGTTAAATTTACTGCGTTAGATGATCCAATTATTACAAATAAACCAAATGGGATAAAAAAAAGACCCATGTTCCAAATTAAATTTTTAAAGAAAGGAAAGTAGAGGTTATATAAGTATTCATGATCAGAAAATTTTATCAGAATAAATAGAGCAACAGCTCCAATAATCAATTGACCAAGAAATTTTAATTTCGAGTTTAATCCTCTAGAATTTTTAAGTTTAATTTTTAGCAGATCATCTGTAAAACCTAATAGTCCCAAACTTAAAGATACAAAAACTAAAGTCCAAATATAAATATTATTTAGATCAGCCCACAATAAAGTGCTGGTAAGCATCCCAATTATAATAATTACTCCTCCCATTGTAGGTGTTCCAGATTTTTTTATAATATGATCTATAGGGCCGTCTTGTCGTATAGGACCAGAAATCATATTTTCAGAAAAAATTCTAATAAGCGGTCCTCCTATAATAAATACCACTATTAAAGAGGTGACAACTGAAAGACCTGTTCTAAAAGTCAGATATTTAAATACGTTAAGGAAAGAATAATTTTCTATAAAGGATGTGAGTAAACTAAATAACATTTATATTCCTTTTATCATTGCGCTACTAATAATATTTAATCCGGTTGCGTTAGATCCTTTTATCATCAAATAATCATTATTAGCGATTATATTCTTTAAAATAAAATCAACGTCTTGATTACACTGAAAAATATTTCCACGTTTCTCTTTTTTTAAATATTTATAGGTAAAAAGGGACTTTTCTCCCTTAACAAAAACTTTATCAATATCCGAACTGTTAATAAGTCCTGATAATTCTCTATGATAAATTTCTGATTTTTTTCCAAGCTCAAGCATATCTCCTAAAAACAAATATTTTTTAAATCTATTTTTGTTTATTTCTGAAAAGCTATTTAGTGCATTTTTAACCGAAAATGGATTGGCATTATAACTTTCGTCTATTAAATTAAAATTTTTTTTATATCTTTTAATTTTATAAATTTTTCCTCTTCCTTCAGATGGATGAAAATTTTTGAACAATTGAGCAATCTTTTTAATATCTAAATTAAGTTCTTTTAAAACAGCTAAAGATGCAAGAATATTATAAATATTAATATTTTTTATTACTATCTCTAGGACTTCACCCTTTACAGATACAGTAACTTTTTTTATTTTCTTTTTTTTTGTTATTTTAATTAAATAAATGTCTGATTTTTTGATCATTCCAAAAGTAATTATTTTAATTTTCTTTTTTTTAGCTTTTTCATTTAAATAATTAAAAAATCTGTCATCACGATTTAAAACAATCGTGCCATTTTTATCAATATTATTAATAATTTCTCCTTTTGCTTTTGCTATGCCTCTAACGCTTTTAAAATTTTCTATGTGAGCCTCTGCCACATTTGTTATTACTGCTAAATTGGGTTTTACAATTTTGGATAATTCATTTATTTCACCTGCTTTGCTCATACCAATTTCAAATACACCAAATTTGTGATTTAAATTAAGATTGGACAAACTTACTGGAACTCCATAATGATTGTTAAAAGATTTAGGAGAAGCATAAGTATTACCATACCTTTTTAGTAAAATACCAAGCATATTTTTCAATGAAGTTTTTCCTGCACTGCCAGTTATTGCTAAAATTTTAGCATTACAATTTTTTCTTTTCAGCTTGGCAAATTTATTAAGAAAACTAATTGTATTATCTACTTTAATAATTTTTTTGCTATTTTTTTTATGTTTGTTTGATGAAACCACAAATTTAGCACCTTTTTTTGTCGCCTTTGAAATAAATTTATTTCCATCATTATTTTTTCCTTTGATTGCTAAAAATAAATTATTCTTTTTTACGTTTCTAGAATCTATTGAAAGACCATCAAACCTATAAATTCTTTTCTTTTTAATTATTTCATTTAGTATTTTTGAATTAAATAAATAATTTTGTTCTTTTTTACTAACCAAAATTTTATTAATTTTAATTTTTTTTATTATTCTTCTATCGGAGATAGATATTATCTTATTTCCATAGTCTTGATAATTTTCATGTCCTTTTCCTGCAACTAATATTATTTCGTTAGGCTCTGCATTTAAAATAGCTTCTTTGATAGCTTGTGAGCGATTTCCTATATTAAAAAAATTGCTTCCTTTAAGATGCTTAATTATTTCTCTTCTAATTTTTTTAGGGCTTTCTTTTCTTGGATTGTCGTCAGTTACATAAATCTTATTACAAAATAATTTTGCAATTTTCGCCATTAAGGGTCTCTTCTTTAAATCTCTTTCTCCTCCACAACCAAATACTAAAGAAATATTATTATTATGATAAGTGTCTTTTATAGATTTAATAACTTCATTCAGTGCATCTGGAGTATGAGCATAATCAATAAACACTTTTATATTATTTGGGTATTTTTTTATTAGATCTAACCTTCCATCAACATTTTTAATTCCTTTCAATACATTGTTAGTTTTAGCAAAAGCTAAATTACATATCTTAGCAGCTAAGATTGCCATAGATAAATTTTTTGCTTGAAATGACCCTATTAAAGACTCAGATCTGTTTTCAATTTGATTAGGTAAGTCATTAATATCCAAAAGTTTAAGTTGTCGAATTTTAGAAATCTTTTTTAAAATTAGATATTCCTTATTAAATTTATCAGTTATTACATAGCTTCTTTTAGGTAACAATTTAGAAAATAAAATTAATTTTGCATTTAAGTATGCTTTCATAGTTTTATGGTAATCGAGATGATCCTGGCTAAAATTAGTAAATATTCCTGCTTTTAAATTTAAGTAATCTAATCTATTTTGATCCAATCCATGGCTGGAAGCTTCTATAATAACATTATCAATTTTATTTTTTTTTAATTTTTCAAGATTTTTATGAAGAGTAATAATATCAGGCGATGTAAGATTGGTTTTAATATTTCTATTTTTATATCTTATACCCAATGTTCCAATAGATGCTACTGGAATTTTGTTTTTTTGAAGTATTTGATAAAAAAAATTAGCTACTGACGTTTTTCCGTTCGTGCCTGTGACCGCAATGATATTTTTTGGCTTCAATTTATAAAATTTGCAAGTAATTTTACCCAAATAATCTCTTATTTTTTTTGTTCTAATTATGTGAATTTTTTTACTTTTAAATTTACAGTTCTCTGAACAAATAATAATAGACGCTCCCTTTTTAATAGCTTCATTAATATAATTTTCTCCGTTAGACCTATTTCCTTTTACTGCAAAAAAAATAAATCCTTTTTTTACATTTTTACTATTAAGAGCTAGACCTTTGATCTTAAGTTTTTTAAGACTTTTAGGAGAGTTTTTAATTAAGTTTTTTAGCAACATATTTGTTGTAAAACTCTTCGTTTTTTATGGCTAAAATAGGTCCAATTTTTTTTATAATTTTGCCTGCTATATAAACTGAATTCCAACCTGCTTCATTTCTAGTGCCTTTAATCTTCATTCCCCTATAATTATAAACTAAGTCAGAAGCTACCTGTGGGTTTTCTAGCATTACAAGTAAAACATATTCAGGTTTTCTTGAAGGAAACACTGAGATAAATGTGTTCAAATTTTCTTTTGTATTATTATAATTTTGTGAAGTCCCCGTCTTCCCTCCAACATCATAACCATAGATATCTGCTAGACTAGCTGTTCCCTCTTTTTCAGTCACTACTTTTCTTAAAATAGTGTTTATTTTTTTGCTAGTCTCTGAAGAAATTATCTTTTTATTATTTTGATATTTTTCTTTTTTAATTAATGTTGGTTTTATAGAATTTCCACCATTTGTTAATGATGCATATGCTGCTGTTGCTTGTAGAGGAGTCACAGCAATCCCATGACCATAAGAAATAGTTTCCAATTTACATTTATTCCACTTAAAGTTTAATGGAGTTCCTAGTTCTTCTAACTCTAATTCTGCCATATTTAATAAATTAGTTTCTTTTATAAAATTCTTATAAGCCTCAGCTCCAACTTTCTTAGCTAACATTAGAGTTCCTATATTTGAAGATCTAATCAGTATATCTTCAACGGATAAATTTTTGGGAAACTGTTTTATATCTGATATCTCATGAATTGAGCATTTTATTTTTCTAGGTATATCTTTAACTATAGTATCTGGAGAAACTAAATTATTTTCAAGTGCTAGAGCAATAGTAAATGTTTTAAAAATCGAGCCTAACTCGTAAACACCTTTGGTAATTTTATTAATATAATTTTTATTTGTAATATTTGCTCTTTTATTTATATCAAAATTAGGTAAAGAAACTAAAGACAATACCTCGCCATTATTAACATTCATTAATAGGGCAGCAGCACCAGTAGCCTTAAAAGTATTTAAAGCTCCATTTAATTCCTCATTAATTACATGCTGAAGGTTTGTATCTAAAGTTAATTTTAATGGTTGGTTTGATAACTTTTTATCTTTAAGTTCTCTATCAAAATATTTTTCAACACCAGATATTCCATAATTATCGTAATCAACTTGACCTAAAATGTGACTATACAAATTTGCATGGGTATAAATTCTTGATTGAAAAGGTTCAAAAATTATTCCTTTTTCTCCTAAAGCCCATAGTTTTTCTTTATCTTTTTGGTTAAGTCCTCTTTTTAAATAAAAATATTTTTTCTGATTTAATTTTTCTTTAATTTCTTTTATTGAAAGATCTGGAAAGTTTAGTCTAATTTTAATAAGAAAATTTTCCTTATTTTTAATCAAATTTGGTTTTATTGCTGCATGAAAAGATTTAATATTTCTAGATATTAAAGTACCATTTCTATCTATTATATCACGTCTTAATGATACAAAATGTGAGGAATTTTTTTTTTGAATATAAAGTTCAGGATCTTTTAATGAAACGAGGGTAATTTTAATTGAAAATATTGTGATTAATGAAAAAAATAAAAAAAAAAGAAGATAAACTCTGTCTTGAAAAATATAAGATTTTTTTTCTTTTCTATTCTTTTGGTTGGTTTCTAGATAATCTTCAAAGTAAAAACTCTTCTGATTAATGTTAAAATTCTTATTTTTTCGTTTTCTTTTCATTTTTAATTTTAAGATTGGTTATTTTTTTTTGAGACGCTATAAAATCTCTATAGTCCAAATAAATTTTTGAAAAATCCATTGGAACATAATCCACTAGGGCTAAATCCTTAACTTTTTTTGATAACTTGCTTGGAGAGGAAAGATAATAATAATCTAATTCAGTTTCATACAAGTCTTTTTCTAAAATACCAATTTTCATGTCTATCTTATAAATTTTTTTTTCAACAATTCTTGTTTTATTTTTTATTGCTGAAGTAAAACCTAATAAAATTGAAAATATGCAAATTGGAATAATTATTTTAATCTTATACATGTATACTCTCCAAATCTAAATATTTTTTAAATTTAATTTCCAACTCACCTGGATAACAAAACTTATTTTTATTTCTAATAGCATATCGTAATTTAGCTGAACGAGATGGAGGATTTTTTTTAACTTCTTCACTTGAAGGTGTAAAAATTTTATTTTTATATTTATCAAACAAAGAAGTGGTATTATCATTTTCTGGAAAATACCTAGATGGATTAGATCGACTAGAAGAAAAATTGTTAAAAAAAAATTTTACAACTTTATCTTCTATGGAATGAAAGCTGATGATTAATATCTTGCCACCAGGTTTTAAAATTTTTGTTCCATTAATAATTCCTTTTATGAGTTCCGTGATTTCTTTATTTACAAATATTCTCAAAGCTTGAAAAGTTTTTGTGCACGGATTGATCTTATTGCTGTAATTTTTTCTTTTACTTTTTTCAATTATTTCAACTAATTGACTTACCTTTACTATTCTTTTAATCGATCTTGTTTTAATTATATTTTTTACAATTCTTGATCCATCTTTTTCTTCACCTAAAATTTTAATGATAGATTTTAATTCTTGTTCACTATAGTTATTTATTACTTCCTCAGCAGATATTGCTGATAATCCCATTGACATATCTAAAGTTTTTTTTGATTTAAAAGAAAAACCTCTTTCTAAATTATTCAACTGAATAGATGACAATCCAAGATCAAATATAATTCCATCAACTGTTTTATTTTTAACAACATTATCTACTTCGCTAAATCTTTTATGGTAAAAAGAAAATCTATTTGGATATTTTTTTTCTAAATCTCTAGCAAAACTTATTACAAATTTATCACGATCTAAGCCTACTACGTTTGTTTTTGGAAATTTTAATAATTCCTTTGAGTAGCTTCCACCCCCAAAAGTGCAATCTATATAAAAACCATCTTTACGAGGAGAGCAAATTTTAATTACCTCACCTAACATCACCGGAAAATGGGATAATTCCGATGATGAGGTTAGATTGTTCATAATAATGAAATTTAATCATTAAAACTTTTGTTTTCTTAAAAATGCTGGAATTTCAAAATCTTCTTCTTCGTGAGAATCTCTTTGAAATAGTTGTTCGTTATCTTCGTCATTATTTTCACTAAAATCATTTTCTACCTGTAAATCATTTTCTTGTGAAAAAAGTTGTGGAATATGATCCTCTTCATTAGTAGAAATATTAGAACTAGAATTTTTATCTTCATCTAATAAATCATTATCATTTTCACTATTTTCCATGTAAGAAGCATTTTCCATAGACACACCTGAAGGTATTTTGTCTTTATATGTTTCTAATTCAGGCTCTGTAATACCCTGTTCTGGGTTATTAATTTGGGAATGTGGTTGTTCATCATTAACTTCAAATCTTTCATCTAATTTTAAAGCAGTTGCTCCTTCAATTGAATTTAAAGTATTTTGTTCAGGATTTAAATTTTGAGAAAATAACCCTTCAGAATATCCCTGATTTCTATTTTGAATTCTAGAAACCATATTCAAAACTGTTTTTGTCTCAGTTTTATGGCTATCCAAAGCAGTTGCAACAATTGATACTCTCATTTTTCCATTCATGCTATCATCTTTTATTGCACCAAAAATTAACTCTGCTTCTGGATCTACTTCTGCTCTAACTTTTTGTACAGTTTGGTCTACCTCAAATAAAGTTAGGTCTTTTCCTCCTGTAATATTTATTAATAAACCTTTAGCTCCTTTTAAAGAGTATTCATCAATTAACGGATTGTTTAATGCCATTTCAGTTGCAGCCATAGCTCTATTTTCTCCCTCAGCTTCACCTGTGCCCATCATTGCTTTTCCCATAGAACTCATTACGGTTTCGACATCTGCAAAGTCTAAATTAATCATTCCTGGTCTTACCATTAGATCAGTGACACTTTGAACTCCATGTTTAAGAACATTGTTAGATAAATTAAATGACTCTTCAAATGTAGTTGTTTCGCTAGCAATTTTAAATAGATTTTGATTAGGCACAACAATAGCTGTGTCCAAATGTATTTTTAAAGCTTCAAGTCCCTCTAAAGCTCTTCTCATTCTTTTAGGTCCCTCATATGAGAAAGGTAATGTAGTTACACCAACTGTCAGAATATTCAATTCTTTTGCAGCTTTAGCTATAACGTGTGAAGCACCAGTTCCTGTTCCGCCACCCATACCTGCAGCAATAAAAACCATATTACTTCCCTGAATATAATTTACTATTTCTCCTATAGACTCATCAGCTGCTGCCTGCCCAATATTATGTTTTGCTCCTGCTCCTAAACCTTTTGTTAAGTTCATTCCTATTTGAATTTTTGCATGAGCTTTACTCATTTTTAAATCTTGAGCATCTGTATTAATTGCCACAAATTCAACTCCCTGCATGCCTGAGTCAATCATAGCGTTAATTGCATTTCCTCCAGCTCCACCTATTCCCAAAACTAAAATCCTAGGTTTTAATTCTTTAAGTTCTCCCCCTCCAATATTTATACTCATACTATCTCCCCTTTCTGTTTATTTTCCCATTTAAGATTTGATCTATTTTGATAGGCTTTTTTTCTTGCTAATACTTTAAATTTTTCAAATGTTTTTGGTTCCCAGATTTGAAAAGTTTTTCCAAGACCAACAAATAAAATATTACTCTTTATATTAGCATGTTTGAGTAATTTATCAGTTAATGACACTCTGCCTTCCGTATCAAATTGTAAATTTACACTTTCAGACAAGATTGAAGTTGCAAAATAATCTCTTTTTTCTTCAAAAGGATTTAACGAGTCTATTGTGTTAGATAATTTCTCAATTCTATCTTGTGAACAAGCCTCTAGGGCAGAGTGATTAAACGATGGATAGCTAATAAATCCATTATAACCCATAGAATTTAAGTAAGATCTAAAAGTTGCAGGCACTGATACCCTCCCTTTTTTGTCTAATTTGTTTTCGTAACTTGATAAAAACATTCTTTTTTAAAACCT
>MDTB01138630.1_pt1 | contig 36584 bp, 31 predicted proteins | sample 811161 | NCBI WGS metagenome assembly MDTB01 (sample SAMN05326650, study PRJNA326480) | marine metagenome | isolation source: seawater | place: Mediterranean Sea | collected 2009 | reverse complement strand
TGTTGGTACAATTTTAAAAAAACTTTTAAAAGAGGTAAATGGTTTTGATATATTAATAAACAACGCTGCATCGATTATCAATCGACCATTCGAAAACTTTTCAGTGAATGAATACGAAGATCAATTACGTGTTAATTCTACGTCGGCGTATTTATTAGCTCAAATTTGCACGCCTCACATGAAAAAAATGCAATGGGGAAAAATAATAAACTTTACCTCAGTAACTCTTAACGGTGTGGTTGAGGGGTATGTGCCGTATGTTGCTTCTAAAGGTGCTTTGCTAGGTCTTACAAAATCCTTAGCTCGCGAGTTAGGACCATTCGGTATATGCGTTAATGCTGTTGCTCCAGGAGCTATAGTTTCTGAGGCTGAAACAAGAGTTTTTGGTCACAAAGCAAAAGAATATAGTGATTGGGTTCTAGATCAACAGTGTTTAAAAGAGCGCATCCATCCGGACTCAGTTGCTGAACTTGTTTATTTTTTAGCGTCGCATTCATCGGATATGATCACTAGCCAAAATTTTGGTATTGATGGCGGATGGTGAAATTAATTGGTTAATTATTCTACTTGTTATGCATGTGCTAGGATCAAACTGGTCTGGTTCAAAGACCGAGAGAAGAATAACTTTGGGCTATCCGCCTAAGTGCCACCATCATGGCTGCTGTTCGTAGGTTTAAACCCTTTTTGTCAGAATTCCATACATCACTTATTACATCATATGTATTGCGCATCGTATCTTCAAGCCCAGATCGAACCAAATCTAATTCAGAACCTCCCTCTATGGATTTTTTTAAGTTATCCTGAGGGAATATTTTTCCAGTCATTTTCTCGATTCCATCAATAAGAATTGAAATTTGATTTTCTTGTGCCCTTTTTTGCAATCGTCCTAACCTAATTCTACTAAGATTTTTAATCCATTCAAAATAACTTACGGTCACGCCTCCCGCATTGGCAAATAGGTCTGGGATTACTAAAATATTTCGTTTTTGAAGGATTAGGTCAGCATCTGCAGATATTGGTCCGTTAGCAGCTTCTATAATTAATGGAGTTTTTATTCGTTTTGCATTTTCAGTCGTAATAACTAACTCCATTGCAGCTGGTATTAGTATATCGGCATGATGTTCCAAAGCCTCCAAACCCGACTCAATGAATCCTTCATATCCTTTGACCGTTCCTTTTTCGATTAGGTGATTTTTGAGGGCAGAAACATTTATACCATTTGGGTTGATTATGGCCCCATCACGTTCTAACACGTGAGTTATTATGCAATTGTCTTCAGTTGATAAAAATAATGCTGCGTGGAAGCCAACATTGCCTAAACCTTGAACTATAATTCGTTTACCATCTAATCCAGGTTTTAATCCTGTTGATTCAACGTCTTTTGGGTGATCAAAAAAAGCTCGAAGAGCATATTGTACGCCCCTACCAGTTGCCTCGGTGCGTCCAGCAATACCCCCTTTTGTAACGGGTTTCCCTGTAACACAAGCCCACGCATTTAGGTCAGTTGGATTTAATCGACGGTATTCGTCAGCCATCCAAGCCATTTCCCGTTCGCCTGTTCCGACGTCTGGCGCTGGCACGTTTTGAGAAGGATGAATCAAGTCTCTTTTTGCGAGTTCTTGGGTGAATCGTCGGGTTATGCGTTCTAAATCCTCTTTTGACCAGTCCCGAATATTTATAATTAATCCTCCTTTTGAACCACCGAACGGCACTTCGACTAACGCACATTTGTATGTCATCAAAGCGGCTAACGCTTCAACTTCCTCTTGGTTTACAGCTAAATCATACCGTATCCCTCCCTTTACAGGTTCAAAATGGTCTGAGTGCACGGATCTATATCCTGTAAATGTATGTACTTTACCCCTAATCCTGACTGCAAAGCGCACAACGTATGTCGCGTTAGCCATCATAATCTGTTGAGCTAAATCATCTGTCATAGGTTCTTTAAATTTACTTTTTTGAAGTTGGTTCACGGCATTCGTGAAGTTTGTTTCAATTGATTTTAAAAACTCAGTTCCTGCCACGAAATTCTGCCTTTCTTTTATGACGCCTGTTTTATTTAACCATGTTAAGATAAAAGTTGACGTAGGGTTATCTCAATTATTAGAGTGCGCATAATGCTATCCGCTTTGCAATAAAAATATTATCTATTATTTTTTTTCTCTTTATTTGGTGATTAAATTTAATAAATAAGAAAAAATTTTTCAAAAAATCATTATACTGGGTGACTTTTATTGAATAGTTGATTGGATTCGGTGTTTTTATCGGTATGTTGAGGTTTATGCAATTTGATTTCATTATAATTGGCGCAGGATCAGCAGGGTGCTTATTAGCAAATAGGTTAAGTGCTAACTCAAATAATAAAGTTTGTTTGATTGAATCCGGCCCCTCTGATTGGAGTCCATTTATTCATATTCCTGCAGGCTTTATGAAAACTATAGCTAATAAGAGACTAAATTGGCTTTATGAGACTCAGCCAAGTTTTGGCACCAACGGAAGGTCAATACCGACACCAAGGGGCAAAGTTCTTGGCGGATCAAGTTCAATTAATGGTTTGATTTTCAATCGAGGTCAAAAAACAGACTTCGATAACTGGGCGCAAATAGGTAACTTAGGTTGGAGTTACAGCGATCTACTCCCTCACTTTAAAAATATAGAGAATTACATTCCGTTACATAATGAATATAAATCGCCAAAAAATGATTACCGGGGACGAACCGGAGAAATGGTTGTTGCCGACTTGACGTGGCGAGATCCATTATGTGAAGCCTTTGTTAGTGCTGCAATGGAAATAGGCATGCCACTGATGGAAGACTACAATTTAGGGAATGCAGAAGGCGTGTCATACGTTCAACGTACTTTAAGTGGTATGAAACGTGTGAGTGCCGCAACAGCTTATTTAAAGCCCGTGAGAAATCGAAAAAATCTCCATATTATTACCAGCGCTCACGTTACTGGTTTAGTATTTGAAAAACAGAGAGTAACTGCTGTCAAATATAAAAAATCACGAAGTGCCACGAAAAGTATGGTTGTCAAGTGTTCTTCGGAAGTTATTTTATCTGCTGGTACAATCAATTCCCCACAAATTTTACAGTTATCAGGCATTGGTCCGGGAGAGTTGCTTCAATCGCTTGGAATTCAAGTTCGTAAAGAAATTTCTGGCGTTGGAGAAAACCTTAAAGATCATTACGCTACTCGTTTGACCGCAAAAGTTAAAAATATTAAGACCATTAATGAGATGTCTCGAGGGCATTTGTTATTTAAAGAGCTAATTAAATATGCTTTTGGTCGTGAGTCCATCCTTTCCTTAGGCCCAACTCTAGTATATTGCTTTTGGCATTCAGATGAATTAATTCGTGACAATGATTTACAAATAAGTTTTACACCTGCTAGTTATGCATTCGGTCGCCAAGCTGAGCTTGATAAGTTTCCGGGATTTAGCATTGCTTCCTGGGTACAACGACCAGAGAGTTCTGGTTGGGTTAAAGTAAAAACGACAGATCCTTTTGATAAACCAATAATTCAACCTAATTATTTAAGCTCGCCCAAAGATCAAAAAACCCTTGTTGAAGGTATAAAAATTTCTCGCCGGCTAATGTATAGTCAGTCTATGTCAAAATATTTTGATTTTGAGGTTTACCCTGGAAAAGAAATTCAGTCCGATCGTGATCTTTTAGATATAGCAAGAGACCGAAGCACTACCGCATATCATTTAGTTGGCACTTGCAAGATGGGAACCAATAGTGATAGATTTTCGGTTGTTGATAACAGGCTCCGAGTATGGGGTTTTGATAATCTTCGAGTTATTGATGCATCTATCATGCCTATGATACCATCATCCAATGTTAATGCAACCGTTTTGGCAATAGCAGAAAAAGCTGCAGTAGATGTCATTCAAGCTACTTAACGATACAACGATATCCATCATTAAAACTGGGCTATAGCGTCTTTAAGCGTTTGATACTGTTGTGGACATACTAGAAAGCATTTTTCTTTCAATTTTCTTAAGTTTCCTTTGGCACTATCGACATCACCAAGACTTAAAAATAATTTACCTTGGTATTCTAGAGCATTGAGATGATAAGGATCAATTTGAAGTGCGTTTTTGTAATGGATGGTAGCAGACGAGAAATCGCCCAATTTACGTGCCGTAAAACCAAGCAAATTTTGTCGATTAGCTTCATTAACGGAATTTATTGATAATTTTAGTAACATTTCATAAGCATCTTTAAATCTGTTGTCCTGAATTAAGAGAACTACGCCAGCAAAAGGATTGATTTCGCTGGACCCATATGGCTCAGTTGTTTTTTTTGTTGGCAGTGCACCTAAACCACTTGCACCGTAACTAAACGTCACTGAGGCGCTGATAGCTGAAACAAAAAAAATTAGTTTAAACATGTTTTCATATCCATTATTCTACGTTCTACGTTCTATGTTGATTACGCTTATTGTAAATAATCTATGTTAATTGTTTATCAAGGGCAGACTCCAACTAAATTACTTCATGCGCGATGACTAGGAAATTAAAACCTCTTTAGGCTATGGTTGGTACGTTTATTAGCTAATTTGAGTTTAAATTGCTTAAAGGAAGACACGCAAAATATTGTTTTATATTATTTTATCTTTTAATTATTAGGATTACTTGCAATCCAATTTATTGGTGTAAGTCCGTTGGATATCAAATATTGGTTTGTTTTGGAAAAAGGCCTTGATCCAAAAAAACCTTTATAGCAAGAAAATGGGGATGGGTGCGAGCTTTCGAGTACTAAATGTTGGTTTTCGTTTATCGTTGTTTTTTTTGCTTTCGCATCTTCACCCCAGAGAATAAATACTATATTTTCTTTTTTTTGGCTGATTAATCTTACTACTTCATCGGTAAATAGTTCCCAACCTTTTTTTCTATGAGATCTCGGTCGATTCTCTTCAACGGTAAGACATGTATTGAGTAACAGAACACCTTGCAAAGCCCAATTAGTGAGATTGCCCGATATTGGTTGCACTAAAGAGAGATCCCAGCTCAATTCTTTAAAGATATTTTTTAGTGATGGTGGTAAGGGATACCTATTTGTAATTGAAAAACTTAATCCATTCGCTACGCCCTTGGTGTGATAGGGATCTTGTCCAATAATTACTACTTTGACAGTTTCAAATGGTGTTAATTTAAATGCATTAAATATTAAAGTATCTTTTGGCAGTATAGTTTTTCCTGACTTTATTTCGGTATCAATAAATTTTTTTAAATTTCTCATATACGGCGCCTCGAAATATTTGTTTAACTCAGCGCCCCACCTTTTTTCTAATTTATAAAAGTTCAATTGATGACCTTACAAAAATAAGTTTTTGGATAAAGTTTTTTTATTTAATTTATAACTATAAACCTTGAGAAACTCTATAGACAGTTAATTAAATTATCATGTAAAAAAGAAGAAAAATATAATTTAATTTTGTGGAGTAAGAATGAAAAATTCAAGAACAGTTTTAATTGATAAAAACCCAGGTAGGAATGCACAAACTTTTGGAATTGCCCGGCACCTTGGAACGGATGTTAATCTAATTCACGAACCGTCGATTGGTGTTGTTGGAAATAAAGGAGATTCTCAATGTTATCTCGGCGTTGAAAAAAAAGTTTCAGTAATTCATGACTGTCTTGTTAAACGTATCGGTATGGGTAATGGACAAATGGCAATGAGGCTTATTCAGCCAGAATTTACCGTTGCAACATCAGACGGCATCAGAAATGGTACCAAAGAAATGCGATATTCCTTAATTGGTCGAGAAATAACCAATGATACATTATGTGAGCATTTAAGTGCTACTGGTATTGAAGGAATTATAGCTGTGGTAGCATGCGATAAACCCCCAGTTGGGACTTTAGCTGCAATACTTGAGCACAATCGTCCCGCAATAATAATGTCTGATGGATCAATCAAGCCAGGTAAAAACTCGAAGACAAATGAGCCGATAGACATTATCACGAGTTATCAAATTGCTGGAAGTAATGATGAAGCTGAGAAAAAGCGGATAGCGATGGAGTCATGCCCAGGTATTGGAAGCTGTGGGGGTATGTTTACTTATAATACGATGCAGACGTTCATTGGTGTCGTAGGTATGCAACCGATCGATATGATTTCTCCAGCATCAGATGACAATCGAAGGGTTACAATTTTTCCGGAGCAGTTAATTGATTATTTAGCGCGCATGATAGAAAACGATATTAAACCTCGTGATATCGTCAATAGAGAGTCAATTAGGAACGCGTTAATCGTTTCTATGGCTGTTGGTGGATCGACGAATGTGATGCTTCATGCTCCTGAGTTAGCGCGAGCGTCAGGTTACAAAAATTTCTACTCTGATATTATGAGTGTCGAAGAATTTAATCATCTTTCTAAAAATGTTGTACCAGTTGTCGTTAATGCCAGACCGTTTGGAAAATATTCAATGGTCGACATTGACGTTAAAGGTGGAATGCAAGTAGTTGTTAATGATCTTTTGGAGGCAGGTCTTTTATATGGAGACGCGCTAACTTGTACTGGAGAGACTTTAAATGAGCAACTAATACGATTAGCTCCACCAAATCCCGATGGAGAGGTTATTTATAGCGTTAGGAAACCGTTTAAAGAGACTGGAGGTTTACGGCTGTTGGGTGGAAATTTATCTCCTGAAAACAGCTCAATACTGAAATTAGCTGGTGTTGAGGGTGGTCTTGAGAATGGTATTTTCAATGGAATTGCAAAAATTTTTGATGGTGAGCAGAGTTTATTGGATAAATTAGAGGTGGATCCAGAATTTTTTGAAAATTTTGATATGGTAGTTGTGCGTTATGAAGGTCCCACTGGTGGTCCAGGCATGCCAGAAATGCTTGATTCAACATCTAGGATTACTGCTTTATGTCGTGAAAAGAATATTGTCGTCGCGTTGATGACAGATGGTAGATTTTCAGGTGGTTCTGTTGGTTTGGTTATTGGTCATGTTGGACCTGAGGCTGCTATTGGTGGACCAATTGCCTTAATAGAAAATGGAGATCAAATAAGAGTTGATTTAAATCGTAATGAGCTTGTCTGTGTACAACTTTTGGATAAAGAAATATTTAAAAAGCGGGAAAAACGCTGGAAAATTGCACGAGAGGAAAACAATGGCACTCATCCCGCTGTAGGAGATGCTGAAACAAGATTACTTAATCGAATGCGTTGTTCTGCAGTTTCAGCTGTGTATGGTGCTGGTATGCACCCAGATAAAAACCTGTGGGTTAGTGAGCCACGTCAGTCTCCCTTAGCTAGTTTCAAGCCACAAAATAAATTCAAATAGATAGTTTCTTCCCGCACCCAAAAAAACGCTGACTAAAATTGAATTTAAAAAAGTTTTTGGGTGCCAAGCTCATCAATTTTTTTATTTGAAGAGATTAAGTGTTGAAAATGACTCTCCAAAGTTTCCTGTCCATATTCTGGTGTTAAATTTTCGTTATAACTACTTGTTTTATTGTTATAAAGTAGCATTGACTCAGTCGCATAATAATTTGCAATTTTTAAAAATTGTCTAAAGTTTTTTATTTTTTTTGAAAATAACGAAAGAGGAATTAATAATTGATCTGCATATGTAAATAATTTGCTTGGAACGCTTCGGAAGCGTGGCTTTTGATTCAATAATTTAAAGATTAAAAGCCCTATTTCTCGCGGAGTCATAGCTGGTCCAGGTCCGCCTATAGGAAATATTCTGTTCATGCTTTTTTTTGAATTTATACAACCACAAATAAATTTGGCGAGGTCTGTTTCAGAGATAGGTTTGGAAGACGTCCTATTACCATCGTCAAAGTAAATAAACTTTTTGCCAACTTTCAAATTTTCTATTTGGCCTGAAAGGGATTTGAAAAAGGCTGTTGGTCTAATGATTGTATGATTAATAGGCGAGTCAATAAGACGCTTTTCAAAAGCAAGTTTTGCGTATTGAAATTCAAGTTTTGGTTTTTGAACACAGATCGCTGACAGTAAAATAAATTGTGTAACATTATTTTGCCAACCAAGATCAAGTAAATGTTTGTTGGCATGGTATTCAACATTCCACGCATCCTCAATCTCACCGGTTCTGCTTGCAATGCAAGAAATAACTATATCAAATTTTGGACAAATCATGCCAAAGTTTTTCATTTGATTTAAATCAGTTATATCAACTTGAAAACTTGAACTATTATTTTTTTTAACTAAATTTTTATCTCTTACGAGAAAGATTACATTGTACCCACTATTATTCAACTCTTCAGCAACACGCTTTCCGATGTATCCTGTTGAACCTGCAAGTAAAATTGTTTTTTTATTTGTATTAATTTATATTACCTCGTATGCGTACATGTTTTTAAAACAAGTTTTTATCTAAAAAGATTTAATATAATCTTGGGCGGTCATTTTCAAATATTGGATTTTTGGTATGTTTAAGTCAATTGGTTTGGGATCGACCACTGTGATTTCGCATCCACGATCTAATGCAAATCGGAGTGCTATACTGGTAATGTTTACGTTAAACGAAGTGCCAATAAATACAAATTTGTCAGCAGTGTTGAATTTTTGTTCAGCTTCTGTAATTCGGTAAAGATCCGTATAAAATTCGTCAAATAACAAGATAAATGGTTTTAGTGATACATTTACCTCAGGTGTTAAGGTCTTCTTTGATATTTTAAAAGCGGTTAACAATAGTTTTTTTAAAAAAATTTCATCGTTACTTTTAACTGACTCTTGTTCAATTAATTCCCAAGGAGCCTCTTGCAAATTTGCGATATCGTTTTGTGGTTGGAATACAGTTACTTTATCCAAACTACCATGGATCGGAATAAATGTTTTATTACCAGCTTTGCGATCTAATCCATCAATATTCTGAGTTATTAAAGTTTTATTAGAAAGCCATTTGTGAACAGAATTTGGCTGAATACTTCGGTATTTTGCAAACCTTTTAAAATACCATAACAAAAATTCGTCTGGTTTTTGTCGATACATTTGTCGTGTTGCCATTTCTTGCGGTGTATAGTTTTGACTACCTACAGTCCAGTACCCATCATTCCCTCTAAATGTTGGAATGCCACTTTGAGCACTTACGCCAGCCCCTGTGATATATAATGTTTTAATCATAAATTTTATATTTTTAACTTGGTAATATCATAAATATTTGGTACTTTATAATTTCAGTGATTAAAATTTCAAGGTACTTGCGAAAAAGATTAACATTATTTTCTTTTCAAAAGTGATTTTTTTAATAACGACTGATTTTAATGATTAGGAAGAATAAAAGATAAAAGTGTTTATTATTTATGGTATCAAAAATTGTGACTCATGTAGAAAAGCTACCAAGCATTTTGCTAATAATGCCAAATTACAAGACATTAGGGAGATCCCTCTTTCATCAGAGTTGTTAGAGCGTTTTTTAGCAAAGTTTGGTGATAAACTTTTAAATCATAAATCTAAAACATGGAAAACTTTAAGTGCTCAGGATAAAAATCTTAAATCTCTAGATTTATTGAAGAAATTTCCAATTATTATAAAACGACCTATTATAATAAATTTAAAAACTGACTACATTTCGATAGGTTGGAATGATGAAATAAAAAAGATACATGATAATTTTTAAAAAATTCTGGGTTCATCGCCAGGTTGCCATATTGGGTATTTTCGTTGCGCCGATAAAAATGCTTCAGAATTTAAAAAAGAATTTAGCCATTTACTTAAGTTTCGCCAGTTTTTGCTATCAAACCGTGCTTTATCAATGAACGCATATTGTCGGATAAATGGAAATAGGGCTAAGTCGACTAAACTTTTTCTCTCGCCCATAATGAATGGATTTTTAAGTCGCACATCTAATTGAGTTAAAAATTCATTTGCAAGTTTATACTCAACATTTAAATCAACATAGTCGTAGCGCGAATTATATTTTGTACGATCAAGGCTAGTTTTGAACGGGCCGTCATTGAACTCAATAAGATCTAATCCACTAGACGGGAAATTTAGTAAACCCTCGGGATCATTTTGTGAAAGCGCCCATGACATAATTTCAAGACTTTCGGGGATAGTTTTCGAAAAAGTTTTAAGACAAGGTACTGTTGCTTTGTTTGAAATTGATTTCAATTCTGAAGGTTTGTTTTTTAATGAAATTTCTCGGATTATTACGGGTATTTTAGCACTTAGCAAAGCTAAGCGTGCTCTTATCGCAAAGGGGCAACGACGGAAACTATATAAAATGGCAGTTGGGAGTTTGTTTTTATTTAGTTCCTCAAGCATATCATTATCGTTTTTTATTTGCACTTGTTTAAATGTATTTTTCTATAGCTTCATCAAATGCACCCAACCATATCATGCCACTCGTAACTTTTGTTGACTATTTTATGGTTTGTTAGCAGGTATTTACATCTTATTAATAGCCAGATATAAAAATTTATCAACAAGCAAGACGGGTTGCAATATAATAAAAAAGGTTCGAAATTACATGATGTAATTGTTATTTGGGTACATTTTTTGCAACATAAATTTAACTTTTTAGAAAATAAACTTTAGGGTGATCACGATGCGGTTAATAGAGAAAAGTAGTAAAGGCCTAAAAAGGAGTTATGAGGCAAAAATTTTAGCATCCGATATTGATTTAAAAGTAACAGAAAAAATCGCATCCTCGAGGGCCGATGTTCAGTTGAAAGGGTTCAGGAAGGGGCATGCACCGCTAGCGTTGTTAAAAAAGATGTATGGCAAGTCAATGATTAATGAAGTCATGCAAGAGAGTGTTGATGAAATAATTCGAATGCATTTTGAAGAGTCTGGAGATAAGCCAGCACAACAACCAGATGTTCAAATGTTAAACAAAGATTGGAAAGAGGGTGATGATGTTGAAGTCGAATTAAAATATGAAAAACTACCAAAAATACCTGAAACTGATTTTTCAAAAATTAAACTTAAAAAATTAATCGCAGATATTGATAAATCGTCCATTGAGGAAGCTTTATCTAACCTCGCTGCATCATCAGAAAATTTCGAGAAGCGTAACAAATCTTCAAAGGCAAAAAAAGGAGACCAATTGATTATTGATTTTTTGGGTCGAGTCAACAACGAAGAGTTTGAAGGCGGACAAGCAGATGATTATCCTTTAATTCTTGGTTCAAATAGCTTTATTCCAGGTTTTGAGGATCAGCTGATAGGGGCTAAAGAAGGCCAAAAAATTGATGTAGAGGTAACATTTCCAAAAGATTATAGTTCGGAAAAACTTGCGGGCTCTCCGGCAATTTTTAATGTGATTGTAAAATCTGTAAACGAACCAAAACCTGCGAAGATAAATGAGGATTTGGCCAAAAAGTTTGGGGCGAAAAATTTAACAGATTTAAAAGATCAAATTAAAGAAAGACTTAAAGCGGAATACGGACATGCATCTAGAGTAATTCTCAAAAGAGAGTTAATGGACAAATTGGATAAGTCTGTTAAATTTGACCTTCCTAGCGGACTTATTGAAATCGAGGCTAATCAAATCGCTCATCAACTATGGCATGAGGAGAATCCTGAAAATAAAGACCACAAACACGATAAAATAATACCAACGGATGAACATAATAAAATAGCAAGTAGAAGGGTAAAACTAGGCTTACTTTTAGCGGAACTGGGAAGTAAAAATAAATTGGTGGTATCTGAAAAAGAAACGCAAGATGCGTTAATACGAAAAGCGCAGGAATATCCAGGGCAAGAAAAGGCATTTGTTGAATATATTCAAAAGAATCCTGAAGCCAGAGAACAGTTGAAAGCGCCAATTTTTGAAGATAAAGTGATCGATTTTATTATAGAGCTATCATCAGTCACGGAAAAAAAAGTCTCAAAAGATGAGCTTAAAAAAGCAGTAGAAAAAATTGAATCGATGTAAAATAATTGGAGGTTTCACGGATGCAAGATCCTAGTGACATTTATATGAATACCCTTGTGCCAATGGTTGTTGAGCAGACGGCACGAGGAGAGAGGTCGTATGATATTTATTCTCGACTGTTAAAAGAAAGAATAATATTCGTGTCTGGTCCAGTTCACGATGGGATGGCTACGCTTTTGGTAGCTCAATTACTATTTTTAGAGGCCGAAAACCCTAAAAAAGATATTTCAATGTATATCAATTCCCCGGGTGGAGTGGTAACATCTGGCCTATCGATCTATGATACCATGCAGTATATCAGACCAAAAATCTCAACCCTTTGCGTGGGACAGGCAGCATCAATGGGTTCTTTGCTTTTGGCCGCAGGCGAACCGGGCATGCGCTTTTCATTGCCAAATAGTAGAATTATGGTTCATCAGCCTTCGGGTGGGTTTCAGGGTCAAGCTTCTGATATTGAGCTGCAAGCTAAGGAAATTATTGAATTAAAAAAACGACTAAATTTAATTTATGTAAAACATTGTAAACAAAAACTTGAGAAAGTGGAGAGTAGTTTGGATCGGGATAATTTTATGACTCCTAGTGAGGCAGTAAAATGGGGTTTAATAGACGAAATAATTGAAAGCAGGTTGGAGGCTCCTGAGGACTAGTTTTCAGTATTGCCTTTTTTTCTCTATTCGTGTTCCATAGTTAAATGATTAAGATCGACCAATTTTATAAAAGACGGAGGTCAAATGACAAATACAAATGGTTCAGACTCAAAGAGTACATTGTATTGTTCCTTTTGCGGGAAAAGTCAGCATGAGGTAAGAAAACTTATAGCAGGTCCAACGGTTTTTATTTGTGATGAATGCGTTGAGCTTTGCATGGATATTATCCGTGAAGAGAATAAAAGCAGTCTAGTGAAATCTTCGGTTGGTGTGCCAGCTCCAATAGAAATTTGTGATGTGCTAGATGATTATGTTATTGGACAAGTAAAGGCTAAGCGCGTGCTTTCAGTAGCAGTGCATAATCACTTCAAAAGATTAGAACACGTTCCAAAAGATGATGATGTGGAATTATCAAAATCAAACATAATGCTTATTGGTCCAACTGGATGTGGTAAAACATTGTTAGCCCAAACTCTTGCGAGAATTTTAGATGTACCGTTCACAATGGCTGACGCGACTACATTAACAGAGGCAGGGTACGTTGGTGAAGATGTTGAAAATATTATTTTAAAACTTCTTCAAGCCGCTGATTATAATGTTGAGAAGGCTCAACGGGGAATAGTATACATTGATGAAGTGGATAAAATTAGCAGGAAGTCTGATAATCCATCTATTACAAGGGACGTTTCTGGAGAGGGCGTTCAGCAGGCTTTATTAAAAATTATGGAAGGAACTGTTGCATCTGTTCCTCCTCAAGGAGGTAGAAAGCATCCGCAGCAAGAATTTCTTCAAGTAGATACTACGAATATTCTATTCATTTGTGGTGGAGCCTTTGCAGGTTTGGATAAAGTTATTTCTCAAAGAGGGCGCGGTTCGGAAATAGGTTTTGGTGCAGATGTTCAAGATCCAGATGAGAGAAAAATTGGTGATCTTTTTCAAGAAGTTGAGCCGGAGGATTTACTTAAGTTTGGTCTAATTCCCGAATTTGTAGGAAGATTGCCTGTAATAGCGACTCTTACTGATCTTGATGCAGATGCATTAGTGACTATTTTGACCAATCCTAAGAACGCGCTTGTTAAGCAATATCAGACACTTTTTGAAATGGAAAATGTAAAGATTAGTTTCACTGAGGATGCTTTAAATGCTATTGCGGAAAAAGCAATAAAAAGAAAAACTGGGGCGCGAGGTTTACGCTCCATTCTAGAAGAAATCCTCCTCGATACAATGTTTGATTTACCTAGTCTAACCGGTGTAGCTGAAGTTGTTGTCAATGAAGAAACCATAATCGGACATTCAGCACCGCTTTTAATTTATGAAGAACTTAAGGAAACACCCGCTTCTGCCTCTTAGTAAGTGATTAATAGCGGTTAAGTTTAGTAAGGACAAAAAATGAAATTTTTGAAACAGCTCTTTACTTGGTGGAATTCGCAAACTTTTGGAACAATGCTCTATACTTGGCGCAATGGTAGGTTAGTTGGATCAGATGATAAGGGGAATTTATTTTATGAATCTAAAAGTTCTGATCGACGTTGGGTAATTTTTAAAAACGATATCGATGCATCAACAGTATCTGCGGAGTGGCATGGTTGGTTACACCATACAGTTTTAATGACACCGGACCAAAAAAAAACATATAGAAATTCTTGGGAAAAACCTCATCTTTCAAACAAAACCGGATCAGTGTTGGCTTATCATCCATTAGGAGAAAATCGTATCAAAAGAGTTAACTACAATGATTTTCAAGCTTGGTCACCAAATGATGAAAAATAGTCGGGAAGGATTTGTTGAAATACTGATAGGTGGATTGGTTTTTCTTTCTGCCTGCATTTTTATATTTTATTCGGTGATGGTTACCAATCTCAATAAAGATATTATGTCGAGTAAATTTGTTCTTTTTGCTAATTTTCAATCGATTGAAGGAATCAATGTTGGAAGTGAAGTTGTTTTGGCTGGCGTAAAGATTGGAACGGTGATCGATATTGAACTTGATAAAAAGTTCTTTTTGGCAAAAGTAAAACTTGCTTTAAATGATGATTACAATTTGCCGGATGATACGGAGGCGGTAGTTAGCTCAGCCAGTTTACTAGGTGAAAATTATATTTCATTAAATGTTGGTGGTTCTGATGTATCTTTCAATAATGGAGATGAGATTATCTACACCCAAAGTTCTTTGAGCATTTTGAACCTGCTTGGTAAATTTGTGAGTCAATGAATAGTAAACTAATATTTGGCATAATTATTTTTTTTTTCTTAATTTTGTCCAGGTTTTCGGTCGCAGAATTCGAACAAAAACACAAAAAAGCTGATCCCGTAATATTTTTGTCGGAAAATAATAATATCAACCGAGTTATTGATGATGTGGTTAAAGACTTTTTTTCAAATAACATAATAGCAAGTCCAGCAACTCGCCAATCACCATTGTTAAACGAAAATATTTCTGAGAATCAAACTGACAATTCTTTGAATAATTCTCTTGATAGACAATTAAAGATGACTTTTTCTCAAAAAGGAGTGGGAGCCAAGTTTAGAATACTAGATAAAATTTATGGCGTTTCCCATGATTTAGAAATATTAAATCACACTGAAACAACTTATGACTCAATTACCATAATACTCAATGACTGTTATTCTCAACGAGAAACCTCATTTAGTGATGCCTTGGCATCTTTACAAATAATGGACAATAGTCGTCCTCATGCACCATTTAATGGATGGATTAGTTCTAAACAGTCGCACCTGACAAATTATAATAACTATCGTTATAGCTTGTGGTTGTTAAGTTGCAAGATTTCTACCCAAGAATAATTTTTTGGGAGTTGTAAAAGGCTTTGATTATCATTGATACAAGCTAAGAGACGTTTTTCATAACAAGCCTGCGTAATTGTACAGCCACCCATACTTTTTAGATGATCTGATGGAAATTGAGTATCGAATAACTTGAATTTATTATAAATCAAGTGTGCCATTGTAACAATCAACGCTAACTTGGATCCATTTGGTTCAGATGAAAACATACTCTCTCCGCAAAAACATGACCCTATACATATGCCGAACAAGCCTCCAATCAGTTTTTCGTGTGACCAGATTTCTATTGAGAATGCATAACCTCTTGCATATAACTCTTTGTAAAATTTTGATAAATCATTATTTATCCATGTATCAGGCCGGTCAGCACAGCGCCTTACGACCTCTTCAAAGCAATTATTTATGGTATTAGTAATCAATCTAGATTTGATATGTTTTCTCATGCTTTTGGAAATATGAAGTTGCCCAACAGGTATTACACCCCGTTCAATCGGTTTTACCCACATAATTTCCCTTGAATCTTTACTTTTAGCCATGGGAAATATTCCGCGACGATATCCATCCAAAATAGAATCAAAATATACCATGCTAATCTCTATAATTAATTTTGGTCTTTGTTGCGATCCTGCAACCAATTTTCTAACCAATGAATAGAGTAATCACCGACTTGTATGTCAGACTCTAATAGCAAATCTTGAAAAAGTGATGTGGTGGTGTTTACTCCATCAACAATTAGTTCGCCAAGCGCCCGCTGTAATCGGTTTAGAGCAGCTTCTCTGTTTTCAGCATGAATTATTAACTTACCAATTAGGCTATCATAAAATGGTGGTATTACGTAACCTTGATATATTGCGCTGTCCATTCTAACGCCTAATCCACCTGGAGAATGAAAGGCGGTAATCTTTCCTGGACTTGGAATGAACTCCGGTAACTTTTCTGCATTGATTCTACACTCAATGGAGTGTCCTTGGATTTTTAATTCCTCTTGTTTAAAGCTAATTTGGCCTTTTGAGGCTATTTTTATTTGTTCTCTGACTAAGTCAATTTGAAATATTGCCTCTGTAACAGGATGCTCAACCTGAAGGCGTGTATTCATTTCAATAAAGTAAAACTTATTGTCTTCATACAAAAATTCAATTGTGCCGGCTCCTTCATACTTAATTTTTGACATGGCTTTTGCACAAATCGTACCTATCTCTCTACGGACTCTATCGTCAATGGCAGGCGAGGGCGCTTCCTCTAACACTTTTTGATGCCTTCTTTGTAAAGAGCAATCTCTCTCTCCAAGGTACAAAGCAGTACCGTTGCCATCTCCAAGTATTTGTACTTCGATATGACGAGGTTTTGATAAGTATTTTTCAATATAAACCTGGTCATTTCCGAACGCGTTTTTTGCCTCGAGTTTAGTTGTATGATAGGTTTTTTTTAATTCTTCATTTGAATTGGCAACTTTCATGCCTTTACCTCCACCACCAGCAGTTGCTTTAATAATGACTGGATAAGAAATTAAATTAGCTGCTTCAATAGCCTGTTCTAAAGTGTCTGTGCTCCCATTGGATCCTGGCACACAGGGTACTCCTAATGCTTTCATCGTTTTTTTTGCAGTTATTTTATCACCCATCATTTTTATATGTTCTGAGGAGGGTCCAATAAATTTAATACCATGGTCTTCAACGATTTGTGCGAAAGAGGCATTCTCGGATAAGAAACCATAACCTGGATGTACAGCGTCTGCTCCAGTTATTTCACAAGCCGTGATGATTGCAGGAATTGATAAATAGCTTTCGGTACTATTTGGGGGGCCGATGCACACACTTTCATCAGCCATTCTTACATGCATAGCATCAGAATCAGCCGTCGAATGCACTGCAACACTCTTGATTTTTAATTCTTGGCATGCACGGATAATTCTGAGAGCTATCTCGCCTCGATTAGCGATAAGAATTTTTTTTATCATTCATAATCCTTACTTATTCGATAATCATCAATGGGCTGCCGAATTCGACTGGAGTACCATCGTCAATCAAAACTCGCTTGATTGTTCCAGCTCTTGTTGCTGGTATCTGATTCAAAGTTTTCATGGCTTCCACGATAAGAACAGTTTGTCCTACTTCGACCTGATCGCCAATTTTTGCAAAAGGTTCTGCCCCGGGTTCAGGAGCCAAATAAACCGTTCCAACCATTGGCGATAAAAGTATTCCAGGATGGGTTTCTAAATTGATATTTGTTGATGGTTCCTTGATGTCGATGTTTGGTTCTCTTACTGGTTCAACGGGTGGTATACTGTTACGTACATCGGGAACTGTTGGAAAAATATTGCTGTGTGCTCGAGATACCTTAACGTATATAGATTCTGTTGATTTATCAGTATGCTTTATCTCGATTTCAGAAAGGTCGCTTTCTTTTATTAATGCGACTAACTCTTTAAGTAGGTTTAGGTCTAGGTTGTTCTTGTTTACCTTGCTGGCCATTATAAGCTCCTTAGCAGAAATAAAAGGCTATTCCAAATGTTCATAAAAAAATGAATTAAAATTTAGATAGCCTGTTTTTCAGTATTAATTATTTCTTGTAGTGTTTCGATATCTTTATAACCTCTAATAATTTCTGTGCCAATTATAAAAGTTGGAGTACCGGTAATCTTCAATTTATTTGCTAACAAGAAGTTTGAATTTAATACCGACATAACTTTTTGAGACTCCATCGTTAATTGAATATCCAACCAGTCTCCTCCAGATGATTCAATTAGGCTGGCAATCGAAGTTTGGTTTATGGTGCCGCTGTACTCGAAGAGTTTGCTTGTGAATATTTTATAAATAGATTCTCCGTAATTGATTAGTACTGCAATACTTGCTTTTGAAGCCATTAACGATTCATTACCCAAGATTGGAAACTCTTTGACTATAAATTTTACTTCCGGGTTATCTGTAAGAAGTTTCTGAAGTTCGCTATGCACTTTTTTACAATAACCGCATCTGTAATCTAAAAATTCAATTATGGTTATTTGGCCATCTGGATTTCCAGCGATATAATCTAAGTCATTCTGGTTATATAAATTTGATTTATTTCTAAGAAATTCTTTTTCGACTTTTTTTGCGTCAAAAGTTATTTTTTCTTCATACCGCTTAAGTGATTCCAAAATTATTTCTGGATTTTTTAAAATAAATTCTTGAATTTGATTTTCAATTGTAACTGTTGGTAAGTCGGTATTCTCCGCCCAGGCAGTTGAAAAAAAAAATAGTATGAACGTTACACTTATCTTGAAAATCTTTTTCATTTTTTGACCTCTAGTAGGTTTTTTTGTAAGGCTGTTAATTTTATTATTTAAATATTAGATTTATATTATTATCATGAATTATTTGATATAACTAGAGTGTAGCAATTTGAAAAAATCGACTAGAAGCCGCGTAGATCCATTCCTGGTTATGGATGTTATGGAAGAGGCTACGAAACTTGAACGACAGGGGCGTTCAATTATTCACATGGAGGTCGGCCAGCCAAATTCAGGGGCGTCAATCGAGTCTTTAAATAAACTTTATAAACAATCATTAGTTGACAACTTTGGTTATTCAGTAGCTCTAGGTCTTCCAGATTTGCGACAAAAAATAGCTGATTTATATAAAAAACGATATCAATTATTACTTGATCCAGAGAGAATTATAGTTACGTCTGGGTCATCAGCAGGTTTTATTCTGGCATTGACGGCATTGTTTGATCCAGGTGAAAGGATCCTTATCGGTGAGCCTGGTTACCCAAGTTATAAAAATATTATTAAATCGTTGAGTCTGGTGCCTCAACTTTGGCAAACAAAATTTGAGGATCGGTTTCAGCTAACTTCGGAGGCGATTCTAGCTAGCTCTTGCAGTGGTGTCTTGGTAGCGAGCCCCTCTAACCCAACTGGAGTTTCGTTGTCGGCAAACGAATTAGAGATTTTGATAAGCTCCGCAAGAAAAAAGAAAATGGCTTTTGTATCAGATGAAATATATCATGGTTTAAACTTTAACGGTAGAGATTTTTCTGCATTAGAGTTTTGTGATGAGGTAATAGTAGTAAATTCTTTTTCTAAGTATTTTTCATTAACTGGGTGGCGGTTAGGTTGGATGGTTGTTCCAAAAAAATTTACACGAACTATAGAAAAACTGGCTCAAAATTTATTTATTTGTGCATCTCACCCAAGCCAGCTTCTGGGTTTGTTTTCTTTAAACTCACCTGAAAATTTTGAAAAAAACGTTCAAAAGTACAAAAAAAATAAAGATGCGTTAATGTCGCAACTTCCTAGTTTGGGGTTTACAGATTTAGTTGAGCCTGACGGAGCGTTCTACATTTATGCTAATATCTCAAAATTTAATATGGATAGTAAAGTCTTAGTGAGAAAAATACTACTTGAAAGTGGCGTTGCAATTACTCCTGGAAACGATTTTGATAGTTTACGTGGTCATTCGACAGTCCGATTTTCATTTGCCTGTTCACCATCCAATGTTTCAGAAGCAATTATCCGTCTGACCAGTTGGTACAAAAATTATAAAAGTACAATTGGTACGTAGTTAATTTATTCTTTTGGTAAACTCCACCAGCCTTTACGTTTTACCGATTTTTCTTCTTTTGTAGTCTTTTCCGAACCATTCGATATCTTTTTCTTACTCGGAGTATTTACTTTTCGTTCAGTATTTACTGAATTTGTTTCTAAATTTTCTGTAGGCCCACTTTTATTTTTAGAAGTTGTTTTATTTTTTGATTTTGATAGCGATATTGATTTTTTATTTGAACCGAGATCAGACTGTTTTTTTACAGAAGGTTTTATTTTTTTTGCTGATTCTTTTGGACTCTTTTCAACATCTTTTATTTTATTGGCTTGTTTAGGTACTTCATTTAATGTTTTTTCTTCAACCTGATCGTTCTCTTTATTTTTTTCACTGTCTGTAGTTGTATTTATTTTTTTTTCTTTGGGTAATGATCCATCTACTGTTGTTTCGGATGATATCTCCATATCTGTCTGCGTTATGCTCACAGCAATTTTCTGCTTCGGTTTTCTTCGTCTTCTGCGGCGTCTTTTGTTCTGGTTCTCATCGGATTTTGTATCGTCCTCTTTCGTAGCGGCAGGCTTATTGTTTTCGTCAGATTTTTTATCTGCATCATCTTGGGGTATCCTGTTTTTCTCATTTTTAACTTTATTGTTAGAATTTGATAATGAAGTGTCGACTTTAATCCGTTCTATCTTGTACTCTGGACTTATAAGATCATTAATAGCCTCTATTTTTATCGATAAATTGTATCTCTCTTCAATTTTCGCAATACGATCGCGTTTTTCATTTAACATAAAATTGGCTATATTAATTGGTGTCTGGAGTTTTAAAGCGGAGTATATATTTTTTATTCCTTCCTCTTCTAATTCTCGAAGAATAGCTAGTGAAAGTGAGTCATCAGATCGCGTAACACCAGTACCATGGCAATGTGAACAGGCCTGAGTGCTGGTCTCTATCATACCGGGTCGTAGTCGTTGTCGAGACATTTCTAAAAGACCAAAAATTGAAATTCTTCCAACTTGTGTCCGTGCTCTATCATTTTTCAACCGATCTTTCATTCGTCTTTCTACCGCTATGTTGTTTTTTCGATCCTCCATATCAATAAAATCAATAACGATTAAACCTGCTAGGTCTCTCAATTTAATTTGTCTTGCCAGTTCATCCGCAGCTTCTAGGTTTGTCTTAAGTGCTGTGTCCTCTATGCTTGTTTCTTTTGTGGCTCTTCCTGAGTTCACATCCACCGCAACTAACGCTTCCGTCACATTTATTACAATATAACCGCCGGATTTTAGCTGTGCAGTAGGATTGAACATTGCGGCTAAGTGATCCTCAACCTGATATTTGGAAAATAGCGGTATTGGATTTTCGTATTTTTTGACATTTTTGGCATGAGAGGGCATTAGCATTTTCATATAGTTTTTTGCCTCTCTGTAACCTCTGTCTCCTTCGACAAGTATCTCGTCAATGTTTCTCGAGTACAGATCTCTTATCGCTCTTTTAATTAGACTTCCTTCTTCATAAATAGTTGTAGGTGCTATAGAAGATAATGTCAGATCTCTTACCTGTTCCCATTGCCTAATTAAGTATTCATAATCACGTTTTATTTCTAGTTTTGTTCGTTTTGACCCAGCTGTGCGTATTATTAACCCTGACCCGTCAGGAACCAGTAATGAATTAGCTATTTCTTTCAATTTTTTTCGATCTGGTAAATTTGTGATTTTTCTACTTATCCCCCCACCGCGTGGTGTATTTGGCATCAATACGCAATATCTACCAGCGAGAGATAAAAACGTTGTAAGTGCAGCACCTTTATTTCCTCGTTCTTCTTTGACGATCTGAATCAAAAGAATTTGTCTAACTTTAATGACTTCTTGTATCCGAAATTTTCGATATTGTTTTTTTAATGCGGGTTCTTCTCCTCCTGCCTCGTCATTATTTAAATCTTCATTTGATAATTCATCAAAGTCTACAGATTCCGAAGAGTCATTATTATCTGAATTATTTTTAGAAACACTTTTTGAGTTGTCCAGTTCTTCAGTGTCTGTAATTTCTTCGCTCGAAACTACCGGATCAGTGTCTTGGTGAATTGTAATATTTTTGGTGCTTGATGTTTTTTTTCGGTTAATATTTCTTGATTTTTGTTTTTTACTATCGTTACTATCTACCTGAGCCCTTTCTTCGACTGGTATTTGATAATAATCAGGATGAATTTCCGAAAATGCTAGAAATCCGTGTCTGTTTCCCCCGTAATCTAAAAAGGCTGCCTGCAATGATGGCTCGACTCTAGTAACTTTAGCTAGATATATATTGCCCGAAAGTTGCAGTTTTTTTAATGATTCAAAATCAAAGTCCTCTACTTTCCTTGACTCTAATACAACAACCCGGGTTTCTTCATTATGACTTGCGTCAATAAGCATTTTTTGAGACATTTGAACTCACTCGAACAGATGAAGAAAAATTTACTTTTTAGCTCCATCATATTCTTGATATTGGCTTTAACTAGAACTTCGGTTTTCTTGAGGAAATTAACAGTTCCCCTTTCAATAAATAAAAAACTCAAATTTTATTCCTCACAAAGTTAATAAAGCTAGTTATTTTTTTACGAAACATAATTTCGCGCTAATTTTTTTGTACCTTTCCATTACTCAGTTATGAATATGGAGTCTTAATTTAGTGTCTCAGTGACACCCTTTTATGTACAAAGGTCTAATCTTTTTTCGACACCTTTTACATCAAAATTCTTTAGCGACAACAAATTCACGAATGATTTGCCGTACTGTCGACATTAAGCACAAATTTTACTCCAAATTCAATTGGAAAATTCAAGCATGTAAAAAAAACCATAGAACATTTTAGTTTAACTGGAAATTTAATGTAGAGAAACATGCCAGTTTACGATAAGAGAGAGGTTTATTTATATCTGACATTTTAAGTCTAAGGGATTCCGTTGTTTAGATATTTGTTCATATCAATAGGTTTTTTGTTTAACATAATAATTTTAGGATCGTTTACATTATGCCTAATAATCTATCTTTTATTTCAATATTATAGCGATAATTTACCAACGGCAGAGGAAATTGAGAATTACAAACCTGCCACATTAAGCCGAGTTTATAATGCAGACGGCAACATTTCCGGAATATTCGGTAATAAAAATCGAATCTACACACCCATTGAAGATATTCCACAATTAGTAAAAAATGCTTTTATAAGTGCTGAAGATAAGAATTTTTATAAGCATTTCGGTTATGATCCTATCGGCTTATTAAAAGCAATCTCAGACGTATTAAGAGGAAAAAAATTGCGTGGTGCTTCGACTATCACACAACAAGTGATGAAAAATTTTTTGTTATCAAGTGAACGTACAGGGAAAAGAAAAATAAAAGAAATTATTCTAGCTTCGCGAATAGAAAAAGTTTTAACTAAGGACCAAATTTTAAATGTCTATTTAAATGAAATTTATTTGGGACTAGGAGCCTATGGAGTCACTGCAGCTGCTATAACCTATTTTGATAAAAAATTAGATGAGTTGAGTATTGGTGAAGCGTCGTTTTTGGCTGCCCTGCCGAAAGCCCCAAGTTTTTATCATCCTATAAGACAAAAGAAAAAATCTATTCAAAGACGAAATTTTGTCATTAAGGAATTAAATGAAAATGGTTTTATCTCACTTTTGGAAGCTGAAGAATTTATTAAGTCTGATTTAGTTACTGCTCTTAAACTTCCACCAAGTAACAAAGAGTTAACATTAAAGAAAAATGCCTCTTACTTTAATGACGAAATTTATAAATCAATACTATTAAAATACGATAGGAAAGTTTTAGAAACAAATGGATTGACTATAAGATCGACATTAAATGATTTGTTACAATCTTCTGCACAAACTGCGTTGCAAGATGAATTAATTAAGTTTGATGAAAACCTCGGTATTTACCGAGGTCCGATAATAAATGTTTTGGAAAAAAATGTTGATTTGAGAAAAATAAGTAAATCAGTGTTACTCGACTTACAATTTAATTCTCCTGTGAATAATTGGTTTTTTGCTCTGGTTAGTAAAGTGACAGCAATGTCGGCTGAAATCACGGTCAGGCGCAATGACGACAAATTTGAAAATACTTTATTACATTTTAAGGAACGTAATTGGATAAAGAAGCGACAGGTATTTGATCAAAAGACCCTATCAATTGAGAATATGACAGATTTATTGAGTGCGGGTGATATTATTCTTGTATCATGGGAGTCTAATCCAGACGAGAATCAAGGATTTTGGTCTCTACGCCAAATCCCAGAAATTCAAGGTGCATTTATGGTTATGGAACCAAATTCTGGAAAAATATTGGCGATGCAAGGTGGTTTTTCGTACGAATTGAGTTCTTTTAACCGAGCTGTTCGCGCCAATCGTCAGCCTGGATCACTCTTCAAGCCTTTTGTTTACCTGACAGCATTAGAAAATGGTTATAAACCAAATTCCATCATCGTTGATGCTCCAATAAGTCTTAAGCAAGTAACCGGAGTTTGGAGGCCACAAAATGCTTCGGATAAATGGTTTGGTGTTGCACCTTTAAGGAAAGGGTTGGAGCATTCAAGAAACCTTATGACGGTTAGATTAGCAAAAGAAGTTGGTATGGATAAGGTGAAAAAAAATGCAGAGTTGTTTGGGCTTTATAAAGACATGCCTACTTTGCTATCCTACTCATTAGGTGCGGGTGAAACTACTTTATTAAAATTGATTAAATCGTACTCCATTTTAGCTAATGGAGGATTTCAGGTAGAACCTACTTTTTTTGATTTAGTTCAAGATAGGTTTGGTGAAACAATTTATAAGCATGGCTTTTTGAGGTGTTTGGGTTGTAATAATAATATTTTCGACCAACCAAGAAAACCAATTTTTTTAAATACGGCTAAACGCTTAATTGACCCAGTTTCAATATTCCAAGTTAATTCGATACTTAAAGGTGTGGTTGAACGAGGCACTGCAGCAAAAACTGTTGGCACCTTGGGACAACCAATAGCTGGAAAAACAGGTACGACAAATAAATCAAAAGACGTCTGGTTTGTCGGCTATACTCCTAATTTTGTCGCCGGTTGTTACATTGGGTATGATATCCCCCGCTCGTTGGGGAAAAATGCTAGTGGAGGTTCAATTTGTGGAAGTGCATTTAAAACTTTTTTTGAAAGTGCCTATAAAAGCGCAATTTTGACAACTTGGAAGGCACCCCAGGGAGTTCAATCAAAAATGATAAATTATGATACCGGACAACTAGTAAATCAAACTAATGGAAAATCAATAAATGAATATTTTAGGGATGGACAACCAAATACTAATTTTAATTTAACTACTGCGATAGATGGGGGATTTGGAATGGGACATGATTTGTTGTTCTTAAATGAATCTCTTGATGAAGATAAGGTCGGCAACTCGTTCCTTAGCGACTCTTTGGGAGCAATATTTACTGGAGAGAAATATTAAATTGAAGGCATCCATATGAAAACTGAATTAGAAAATATTATTGCCGACATCAGAAAATCCTTAGATTTACTAGCGAAAAGGATGGGCTGGGAAACTGCTAAGTTTCGCTTAGAAGAGCTGAATGTAATGAGTGAGGATAGTAATTTATGGTCTGACTTAGAGCAGGCCAAAAAACTTATGCGAGAGCGTCAAACTCTATCAGATAGTATAGAATCGTTCACTTCATTAACTGAAGAACTAAACGAGACAATTGAATTATATAAGTTAGCTGAACAAGAAAAAGATCAGGAGTTGCAGGACGAAACTGAGGAGACTTTACGAAAATTAAAAACTCTTGCAGAACTAAAGGAAACTGAAGCTCTTCTCGATGGAGAGGTTGATCTCAATGACTCCTTTTTAGAGATTAACGCTGGTGCAGGTGGAACCGAAAGTTGCGATTGGGCCTCAATGCTTGCCCGAATGTACTCTCGATGGGCAGAAAAGCAGGGCTATGAAATAGATTTAGTTTCACAACATCTTGGTGATGAAGCTGGCTTGAAATCAATCCTTTTCAAAATTAAAGGAAAAAATGCATATGGCTGGCTTAAATCTGAAAGTGGGGTGCATCGATTAGTAAGGATTTCTCCGTTTGACAGTAACTCTAGACGCCACACATCATTTTCGTCTGTATGGGTTTATCCAGTTATAGACGAAAATTTTAATATTGAAATTCCTTCTTCAGACATAAGAGTTGACACCTATCGGTCGTCTGGGGCTGGTGGGCAGCATGTAAATACTACTGATTCGGCTGTCAGAATCACTCACATTCCAACTGGCATTGTTGTCACCAGCTCTGAAAAATCACAGCACCAAAATAGAGCAAATTGTTTGTCAGCCTTAAAGTCGAGGCTTTATGAGCTCGAGATGAGAAAGAGGACACAATCTGTTCAAGACGCGCATGAAAGTAAAGGAGATGCTGGCTGGGGAAACCAGATAAGATCGTATGTTTTGCAACCCTATCAGTTAATTAAAGATTTGAGAACAAACCACGAAACTTCGAACAGCCAGCGAGTCTTAGATGGAGAACTAACAGATTTCATGTCTGCAAGCCTTGCGATGCAGGTTTCTGGCAAAACTCGGGCGCAATCCACTAAAAAATCGGATTAGTTTTATTATTTTTTCTAGTTCGAAATTTTTCCTTTGCTGGTGATGTTCAATGGATCGTCGTTGCGTTTTACCGACCCTTCAAAATGCGCACCACTTTCGATGGCAATTGTCTTATGAATTACATCACCTTCAACTCGAGCAGTTGAAGTTAAACGAACTTTTAGACCTCTGACGCATCCGACTACCCTTCCATTAACGACCACATCATCGGCAATAACCTCGCCTTTGATCGTCGCACTTTCACCTACAGTTAGCAGGTGAGCTTTGATGTCGCCTTCGAGTACGCCCTCAATCTGGATATCGCCAGTGGTTTGCAGATTGCCTTTTATTGTCAAGTCGGAAGACAATACTGATGGTGCGGCTTTGGGTTTTGGAGCCGATGACGTTTCAATTAACGAACTTGGTTTGCTTCCGGCCTTCAACTCATTTGTTGGTGGCGAGGGCATAGTAGCAGACGATGTTGTCGCTGGTTCAACGGGTTTAGGTTTTGAAAACATTTTTTTTACCTTAATTTAATCATGCTTTTATATTATTGACTAAAACTTGGTTGAAATTCAAGTGAAGAGTTTAGTAATTAAAAAATTATTAAAATTAAAATTTATTAGGACTTACTTCAACTTTAAATTAATAAAAATCGTGGTTTATGCCAAGTTTTCAGTTAACCAATTCAGTGCTTCGTCAACATGACCTGGCACTCTTACTTTTCTCCAAATTTTAATTATTTTTCCAGTTTCGCAAACTATAATTGTGGTTCGTTCAATTCCCATATATTTCTTACCGTACATTGATTTTTCAACCCAAGAGCCTGCGCCAGTTATAAAATCTATGTCTTCATCTACGAGTAACTCTATTTCTAAGTTATATTTTGTAATAAATTTTTTATGAGTTTCAAAATTATCTTTGGAGACTCCGAATATCTTAACACCAAGTTTAAGAAAATCGTCTTTTAGGTCAGAAAAACTCTGTGCTTCTTTTGTGCATGATGAAGTATCATCTTTTGGATATATAAAAAATAATGTCGTTTTGCCTAAAGTGTCTTTATCAGTTATAAAATCACCAGAACTTGATAAAAGTTGAAATGTTGGCAATATATCTCCTTCTTTAAGTCTGTCTTTTTCCATTTTTTCCTTTTCATATATGTTTAAGGTCTGCTGCTATATTAACAATACGATACTCACTTTTATTACTAATTGATAGTACATACAATTATATTGTTAAGCTATATGGTGTTGTTTGCGACGAATCAAGAAAGTCAGGTTTGTTTTTTTTGTGTTAAATGTTTTTTTTAAATTATTGAAACCATTAGTTTATCTGTTAACAGGGTCGATATTCCTGTTCCTGATCAGTGTTGGGTTATTCATTTATTTCGATCATTCTATAAATCTTAACCCAAAGTTATTGGAGAACTTTATCCAAAAAAAATTTAAAAACGATAATATTGATCACAAGATTAACGTTAAGTTTGTGACGTTGAAAGCTGGATCAAAGTTATCAAACTTGAAATTAGAGGTGTCTGGTTTTAATCTAATCGATAAACATAAAAAAAGTTTATTGAAGATACCAAATGCTGTTGTTGAAATTAATATTGCTAGCTTATTTCTGTCTCAGGAGTTTAAGCCCTCAATTAGCTTAGGCGGTATTCCAATTAATTTAAGTAGAAACCACAATAATGAAATTAACATAAAATTGGACAAATATGAGCTTTTAAATGAAAGTTCGAGTGAAAAAAATTTTTTAGGCAGGATTGCTACAATTAATTCTCTACAAATATTTAATTCTAAAATTAAAATTTATGATGAAATTGCTAAAATGGCGTTGGCGTTAGATGCACAAAAAGTTGATTTAGCGTATTTAAATGACAATTACGTATTATCCGCATCTGGGACTATACCCCAAAATAACTTTGATGAAGCAACATTTGAGTTTACAGCAACGTATTTTTTTGAGAGTAAAAAAACAATAATTGACTCAGTTGTTCAAAATATAATTCTTGATCAAGTTGTGATCAATAATGATTCTTACCCAAGTCTTTTTAAAATTATAAAAAATCCCTTAACTTTAAGCTCTCAGGTTGAACTCAACAAAAATAGGCAGGTCGTCACATATTCTGGGAAAATCTCTTCAAAAAACTTAGTATTATCTAGTTTAAATAAATTATTTAAAGATATGAAAATAAGTAATTTTTTCATATCATATAATTTTTCTAATGAGTTTGCTAGAGTCAATTTCGAAAAGATTATTGTTGAAACAAATGATTTAAAATTATTAGGCTCAGGGGAGTTATTTCTCAATGATAACTTAAATGCGCGTTTTTCATTTCCAAATGTATCTTTTAATCAACCTGAAAATAAAAAAGATTTATTACAAATAAAGGATTCTAAAGTTGAACTAAATTTACTAGACGGTTCGATCGTTTTAACTAATACGAGTTTTAAAATTCTTGATACATTAATTGAAGTTAACGGCATCATACCAGTCAAGAAAGGTTTTCGAGAAAAGAACTTTTTATCATTCAAAACCGTTAATGCAGATGTAGAATTTTTTGAAATTATCAATTTAGTTAATGATCCGTCTTTAAAACATTTAATAGGTTCGATTAAAAGTTTAGATGATTGTAACCTTGTCTTAAATTTAGAAATAGGGGACTCTGCAGATTTAGGTTACCGTGGATATATATCTTTTTCAGAAAGTGTGATCTCGGTTGGTTCGTCACCTACTATTTTCAAGGTAGGCAGTGGTCTAATTTCATTTGACAAAAATAAAGTCATTCTTAAGTCGAAAGAAAGTTTACTAATAAGTCCCAAAATGGTTAATTTTAGGTTATCAAATTTTAATTTAACCAGTTCGAAGGCAAACGATAAATTTAAACTTGGTATCATCTCTGATTTTAAAATTGAGAAGTTAGGAAGTGACTTTACTCTCAGCCAATTGTTTAACGATTTAAACATAAGTGCAAATATTAATTTTAGTTTAAAAGAATATTTTCAAACTGATAATTTTCAAGGTCGACTTGTTTTAGAGTCAATTGATTCAAACTTTTTATCGTTTAATTATAGTAATATAGACGCTTCTGTTTCATTTGAGGAGTTCATGATCAAATCTGATTACCTCAATGATGCAATAACGATATCAGATATTTTTTTTAAAACAACAGAGCATGATATTGTGGCAAATATTAATGGAACGCTTAACGGGATGCCAATAAAAGGTGATTTTAAAAAAGTATTTATTGACGATGTGGCAGCTACTTTGCATTCTACTGGTAAAATAAAAGTTTCCGATTTTAATCCCCAGTTTTTAAATAAAACTGGCTATTCTGGCCATGGCGAAATTCAATTTCAATCCACCATCACCTTCCCACCTAATAATAAGCCAATTCATAGGTTAAATGCTGACCTCAAAAACACATCACTTAATTATTTGACCCTCGGTTATACTAAAATAAAAGGTATGGCTGGGACTGTTGAATTCGGTTGGTCTCAGGATGGATTGATTAATTTTTATTATAAAACTGCTGAGTTAGATGTAACTGGTCGTCTTTTCGTGAATCACCGCCAGGATGTTACAAAACTTGAGTTAACAAAAATAGTTTTGGCAGATTATTTTGAAGGTAAAGCTCTTTATATTTTTGGTGGTTTGAAAAATAAGCTAATAATCGAAGGTAAGAGGTATGATTACTCGAAATCTCCTCAACATCAATTTATATCGTCTAATGTAAACACGGATGTAGACGTTAGAATTTCTAATGTGAAAATAACAGAAAATTTAATGTTGAATAGTTTTGTTGGAACTTTTGTAGTTGGTAACAATTTAACTGGGTCTGGGATGGCGACGCTTAATACTGGCCCTGAGATAAAGATAAAATTAATTGTGGATAGCAAAGAGAAGGTTGTCGCAATAAGTTCCAAAAATGCAGGCGCGGTATTACTAGAAAGCAATGTTTATTCTAGCGGATATGGCGGAGAAATTGAATTTAAATTTGTTCAAGGGTCAAATTCTAACCACAATGGCTCAGTGTTGATTAAAAACCTTAAAGTTATAGGAGCACCTTTTTTAGCAAAATTAATTTCATTAACCAGCGTAGAGGGTATTATTGATGTTCTTAGTAGCAATGGTATAATCTTTACAAATATAGAAGCGGACTATCAAATGAATGATAATCTTTTAACGATAAGTGATGGCGTTGCCTTGAATTCTTCATTTGGTTTAACATTGTCTGGAACGCGACAAATGGATAAGAAGATAATCAATTATAGTGGATTATTGTCTCCTGCATTTTCGCTCAACGGGATGGTAAAAAAAATTCCAGTAATTGGTAATATCTTGGGTGGTGATAAAGGAGAGGGAGCTTTTGGTATAAATTATTTTGCCACAGGTAAAATTAATGATCCGAAAATTTCGGTCAATCCGCTGTCAATTATAGCCCCAGGACAGTTTAGAAATTTTTTAAATTAGGTTATTATGTCTTTGAACAATCTCATTGATTTTGATTATGATCTGCCAGAACATTTAATTGCTTTAGAGCCAAAACATCCACGAACCGCTTCTAAACTTTTAGTATATTCAAAAGGTGAACTTTTCGATTCCCAGTTTAAGTTGTTGTGTAAATATTTAAAACCAAATGATAGGTTGATTTTTAATGATACAAAAGTTTTGAATGCTCGACTTTTGGGGGAAAGAAAACGTTTTGCACCTTCTGGTAAACTTATTACCAAAATTGAAACATTATTGGTTGAAAGAACTTCTGACAGTCGGTGGTTAACATTTTGTAAACCTTTAAAGCGTTTAAAAATATCAGATCAAATAGTTTTTTCAAACTCGTTATCCGCTGAAGTTATTTCAAAAAAGGAAAATGAATGCGTATTGCAGTTCTCAAAAAGTGGTACTTTGTTAGATCAAGCGATTTCGAAGGCCGGACAACTTCCGTTGCCACCATATATTATTAAAAAACGCAGTTATCAAACTTCAGACGATCTTAATTATCAGTCTATTTTTGCACGTGAAATTGGATCAATTGCATCTCCTACAGCGTCGTTACATTTTGACAAAAATTTATTAAACAAATTAAGAAACGAAAGGATAAACTTCTCTTTTGTTACGCTTCATGTTGGCGCAGGTACTTTTTTACCCGTCGACTCAGAAAAAATTTCGGACCACAAAATGCATTATGAGAACGGGTTAATTGACTCAAAAACAGTTTATGAAATAAATAAAACAAAAGCCCAAGGAGGACGAATTATTCCAGTTGGTACAACCTCTTTGAGGTTGATTGAGACTGCGACTGTTTCAAAAAATGTAATAGCTGAATTTAATGGAAAAACAGATATTTTTATACGACCGGGATATAAATTTAAATTAAGTGATGGATTAATTACTAATTTTCATTTTCCAAAATCAACGCTGTTGATGCTCGTTTCGGCTTTTATAGGTGATAACGAACGAAAAAGAATTTACCAACATGCAATTAGGAACCAATATCGATTTTTTTCGTATGGTGACAGTTCGCTTTTAATTCCATAAATACGACCATCATTTGTCGCATACAGGATATCTTTTATAAGTATAGCGTGCATACGTTCAGATTTTAAATTGTTGGATCAACCAATGATCTATTTACTTAGAAATGCTTGGGCTCTTTTACTTGGAATGTTACTTCTCATGGTTGGTAACGGCGTTCAAGGAACTTTAATTGGAATTCGAGGTTCCATTGAGGGCTTTTCGCCTGGCGTAATGTCATATTTAATGAGCGCTTATATGGTAGGGATGTTAGTTGGTTCACGCGTAGCGCCAATTTTGATAACTCAGGTTGGACACGTTCGAGTTTTTGCTGCTTTAGCTTCGCTAATTTCTGCTTCTTTTTTGGGTTTTGCGCTTTTTGTCGAACCATTAGCCTGGTTTTTATTACGTTTGTTGGTGGGCTTTTGCTTTTCTGGTGTTTATGTCGCATCTGAAAGTTGGTTAAACGAAGCTGCTTCTAATGAAAATAGAGGTAAAGCTATGTCAGTTTATATGATTGTTCAGACATCTGGTGTCTTACTAGCACAAGTCTTAATCAACTTTGCAGATCCATCATCTTTTATATTGTTTGCCGTAATATCGGTTCTTGTTTCGGTTTCATTCGCTCCTATCCTTCTTTCAGTCAGCCGCGTGCCAACTGTCTCGACATCGGAGCGAATGAGCTTAAAGGATCTTTACAGGGCTTCTCCTCTTGCTTCGGTTAGTATGATTTTAATAGGCGGCGTGTTTTCGTTGCTTTTTGGAATGTCGGCTGTTTATGGCAGTGAAAAAGGACTAACTGTAAAAGAAATATCCATCCTTGTTGGCTCAATTTATTTTGCAGGCGTTTTTTTCCAATATCCTGTTGGATTTATTTCTGATCGTATAGATCGACGTAGGTTAATAATTTTGTTGGCATTGATTGGTTTTTTTGGCGTTTTTACCGGGTTTATTTTTTATAATAATTTCTATGTCGTGGTGTTGGCTTTTTTTTTCGCAGGTGGAGTTACAAACCCGCTTTACTCAGTTGTAATAGCATATACCAATGATTATTTAGAACGGGTGGATATGGCGTCTGCTGCAGGAGGTTTAGTTTTCATGAGTGGAGTTGGTGGTGTTGTGGCCCCTGTTTTGGCGGGACAACTTATGGGTCGCTTCGGACCTGAGTCCCTACTTTTCGTAATATGCATTACCTTCATAACAATTGTTGGATATGGATTGTACCGTTCCACAAAACGGTCCATCCTTGATATTGAAACATCTACAACTCACGTTGCTATCATGCCTCAAGCAACAACTATTGCTGTAGAAATTTCTCAAGAAGCCGCAATTGGGGAAAGCTTGACTTCTGATGATTAAATTTTACAACGTTAATACTTGGTGTTGTATGAAATTTCTTGGGAGGTACCAGCATTTTTATACCGCTTATCAAGTTTATGACCGTTCTAGAGAGGTTGGTTAAGGCTAATGGTAAAAAGTGAAAAATATGATTTATTGGTTGTTGGCGGTGGGCCTGGTGGCTACGTTGCTGCTATAAGGGCAGCTCAATTAGGAATGTCAGTCGGTTTAGTCGAAAAAGAACATTTAGGCGGAATTTGTTTGAACTGGGGCTGCATTCCAACTAAAGCAATGTTAAGATCGGCAGAGATTTTTTCGATGCTAAAAAAATCAAATGATTTTGGAATAACCGCTCATGATATTGGTTTTGATTTGGAAAAGATTATTGACCGATCTCGAAAAATTGCGAAACAACTTTCTACAGGCGTTAAACATTTACTTCATAAAAACAAGGTAGCAGTTATTAATGGGTCTGGGGTTTTAATTGACCAAAATTCAGTTCAAGTAAAATCGAAGCATCTTTTGAAAGATTTAACAGCCTCTGATATAATCATTGCAACTGGTGCCCGGGCTAGGGAATTGTCAGGTCTGGAAAGTGATGGAGTTTTGATCTGGAACTATAAACATGCTTTACGACCCAATCGGATGCCAAAGAAAATGCTTATTGTTGGTTCTGGTGCCATAGGTGTTGAGTTTGCGTCGTTTTACAACAGTTTGGGATGTGATGTCACCATAATTGAATTAAAGAAGCGAATTTTACCTAATGAGGATGATGATATTGCGACTTATGCAAAAAAGGAGTTCAAAAACAGAGGTATAAAAATTTATGAGAGTGCAAAGATCCAGAGTTTGAAGAAAAAAACGGGCGAATCAATCGTAGATTTAAGCATAAATAATGAAGTAAAATCAGAGGTTTATGATACTATAATAATGGCTACAGGAGTTGTTGGAAATATTGAAAACATTGGACTTGAAAATGTCGACATTAAGGTGGAACATAATCATATCCTTACTAATGAGTTTTGTGAAACTAACGTGAAAAATATATATGCTATTGGTGACGTATCGGCAGCACCGTGGTTAGCACATAAAGCAAGCCATGAAGGGGTTTTAGTAGCAGAAAAAATTTCCGGTGCTAGCGTAATGCCAATTGGTGAAAGTTCGATTGCAGGGTGTACGTTTTGTGAACCGCAAATTGCAAGCGTAGGGTTGACTGAAGAAGCCGCACGCAGAAAAGGTTATTCTTTAAAGGTTGGAAAATTTCCATTTGTAGCTAACGGTAAAGCACTGGCCATCGGAGACAGTAGTGGATTTGCGAAAACAATTTTTGACTCAAAAACTGGAGAGCTTTTAGGTGCTCATTTGATTGGTCCTGAAGTAACGGAACTTATTCACAGCTTTGTGATAGGAAAACAACTTGAAGGTACCGATGAAGATTTTTTCGATACTGTTTTTCCTCACCCAACATTATCAGAAGCTATCCATGAGAGTGTATTGAATTCATCCAATCGAACGATACACTTTTAATCAATACTCCACGCCTTGGAAATTTTAATTATTTGCGCTATCTTAACACATAATTGTTTTAAAGACACGTGCACTACTCTGCTCAAGGATTATTGCTTTGAACAAAATTGATAAAAAATCGTTAAGTCCTCGGATTAGACATCCTGAGAAAATTAATAATAAAGAAATTATAAAAGTTAAAAGAAAGCCAAATTGGATAAGGGTAAAAGCACCCAATTCAGAAGGATACCTTAGAACAAAAAATATTATAAAAGAAAACAAATTGGTTACAGTTTGTGAAGAGGCGGGCTGTCCAAATGTCGGAGAATGCTGGTCTATTGGTCATGCAACGATGATGATCATGGGTGATATTTGTACTCGAGGTTGTGGCTTCTGTAATGTTTCCACGGGTCGACCTAATGCACTTGACCCGTTTGAACCGGGAAGGGTGGCTAACGCAGTGAAAAAACTCGGACTGTCGCATGTTGTCATAACATCGGTGGATCGTGATGACCTGAAAGATGGTGGGGCTAATCATATTGCTCAAACAATAAGGGCAGTTAGACAAAGTTCTTCAAAAACTACAATTGAAGTTTTAACGCCTGATTTTTTAAAATGTGATAATCATGCACTTGAAAAAGTAATAGAGGCAAGACCGGATGTTTTTAATCATAACTTAGAAACGGTGCCGTCCCTTTACCCATCGGTCAGACCAGGAGCCAGATATTTTGCTTCATTACGATTGTTGCAACGAGTTAAGGATATTGATCCACTGATTTTTACTAAATCAGGGTTGATGGTTGGTTTGGGTGAGAAAAAAAATGACGTTTTACAAGTTATGGATGATATGCGTGTCGCCGATGTAGATTTTTTAACAGTTGGACAATATCTCCAGCCAACTAAAAAACATCTTCCAGTTGAGCGATTTGTCTCTCCCGAGGAATTTGAATCACTTCGGCAAATTGCCAAAGGAAAAGGCTTTTTAATGGTTTCGGCAACTCCGATGACAAGATCTTCATATCATGCTGGGAACGATTTTCTAAAGTTACAAACAAATAGGATTAAATCAATTAATAATGGAAAATAACCAGTATTCTTTAATTAAACTAACTTTTGTGAAATGATTAAACATTCTGAGAAGCGGCATTCAAAATATTCGAGTGATCAGATGTTTAAACTTGTTGCTGATGTTGAGTCTTATCCGATGTTTATTCCTTGGTGTCGTTCTGTCAATATTTTATCGAGCATTGAGAATCAAGAAGACAGATGTGAAATGTTGGAAGTTGATATGCGAGTATCGTTCAAAGTTTTCAGTGAAACTTTTCGTTCTAAAGTTTTGCTTAATAGACAATCAAATGAAATAAAAGTAGACTATATAACTGGTCCATTTAAATTTTTAAACAATATATGGGATTTTGCTGATTGTAACCATGGTTGTATCATCAATTTCTATGTAGAGTTTGAATTTAAATCAAAAATGATGCAACGTTTGATTGGAATTGTATTTAATGAAGCGATGCGACGAATTGTAATTTCATTTGAAAAACGAGCAGATCAGTTGTACAAATAATATTTTTTGATTTTGCTGAAATTTAACTTTTTAAATTTTTATTTAGCAACTTTAGTGCTTCAGACACTGTTCGCTGTCTAATTTCAGTTCTATTTAAATTGCCTAAGGTTATTTTTTTTACTATTAAATTATCTTTTCGATATGATGCTAACCATATTAATCCAACTGGTTTGTTTTCAGATTGATCAGGTCCAGCCACACCTGATGTTGCTATGGTA
>MDTB01227438.1_pt1 | contig 36589 bp, 32 predicted proteins | sample 811161 | NCBI WGS metagenome assembly MDTB01 (sample SAMN05326650, study PRJNA326480) | marine metagenome | isolation source: seawater | place: Mediterranean Sea | collected 2009 | reverse complement strand
TAATCACCCTTTTGGTATTATTGATGGACTAATTTTATGTTCTTTAGTATCGAAAGTTAGGGATGATTTTAAAATAATGACCCATGAGACACTGCAGTTTCTACCACAATTAAAGAAGTTTATATTACCAGTAGATTTTAATGGACAATCAAAAGAGTCAAAGGTCCTAAATATTCAAACAGCAAAAAAAGCAAAACAATGCCTAATTAATAATGGAGTTATAATTATTTTTCCATCTGGGGGAGTTTCAACAGCAAGTAATCTTAAGTCAGATGCAGTTGATGATGATTGGAAATTATTTCCAGCAAAGCTTATTCATCAAACAAAAACTGATATCCTTCCTATTTATTTTGATGGGAAAAATGGACTACTTTTTCACCTTTTCGCGTCAAAAATAAAAAATCAAACACTTAAGTACTCTACATATATATATGAAACTAGAAAAAAAATTGGAAAAAATATTAATATATATCCTGGAAAAATAATAAAATATAAAGAAATAGAGATACTAAACGATAGGTCTGAATTAACAAATTTTTTAAAAAGTAAAACTTATAGTTTAAAAGATAACTAACGCACAAAAAATTTATTTTTATATGTATGAATTTTACTTATACTTTTCTAGTTCATAATCACACATTTTTTTTATAAGCTCATTTATATTTGTTTTTGGAGACCAATTTAATATTTTTCTTGCCTTACTAGAGTCGCCGTACAAGTGATTTACTTCAGTGGGTCTGAAATATTTCTTGTCAATTTTAATAATTATTTTATTTGTTTTTTTATCAATTGCTTTTTCACTGAGTCCTTTGCCTTGCCATTTCAAATCAAATCCGTAGTATTTCGCGGCTTTATTTATAAAGTCTTTTACTGTATAAGTTTTACCCGACGAAATAACAAAATCATCAGCTTTTCTTTGCTGCAGCATCAACCACATTGCTTCAACATAATCCCCTGCATAACCCCAATCCCTCTTAGAATAAATATTGCCAAGACTCAAATGTGATAAAGAATTATATCTAACTCTAGCTAAATCAGTGATAATTTTCTTTGTTACAAACTCTTTACCTCTCAATGGCGACTCGTGATTAAATAAAATACCTGAACAGCAAAAAAGATCATATGCATCACGGTACAAGTTTATCATCCAATGAGAATATAATTTAGAAACTGAATAAGGACTGATAGGTTGTAAGAGTGTTGTTTCATTTTGTTTTTTAGAACTCGAATTGCCAAACATTTCAGATGTAGAGGCTTGGTAAACTTTTGTAGTTTTTGAAAAATGTCTTACAGCTTCTAAGATTCTAGCAACACCCAATGCATTCACATTCGACGTAAATATTGGATTTGAGTATGAATTTCCAACAAATGATTGTGCTGCAAGATTATATATTTCGTTAAACCTATGCGTTCTAATTACATGGTTAATATTATTTTCTTCAAGCATTTCAAATGGTAACAATGTAACATCATTCTCTATTCCTAGTTCATTCAACCTCCAGGGTGATCCACTTGCATTTTGTCTTATTCCTCCAAAGACCTGATAACCTTTTTTTAATAGATACTTTGAGAGATAGGCTCCATCCTGACCTGATATTCCTGTAATTAATGCTTTCTTATTTGACATAATATTAATGGGTCAGAAAATCTTAAAAATTATCCGAAAATTCATTACATTACATAATTATTGAGTACAGTATATATTAAAATAATTTGCATGTATATATAGTTTTATAATGAAAAAAAAAAATCAATTATGTGTATATTCTTTTTATCGTTTTACTGAATTACATGATCTGAACGAAAAAAAAAAATTATTAATCTCTTTTTTTGAATCAAGACAAATTCGTGGATCAATTCTTATCGCTGAGGAAGGAATAAATGCATCAATAGCTGGAGCTGAAAAGGATTTATGCAATGCCCTAAAATATATAAGGGGCTTACTTAATATTAGGAAAGTAGATTTAAAAATAAATGTAGTTTCGTTTCTCCCATTCAATAAATTGAAAGTAAGAGTTAAAAAGGAAATTGTAACATTAGGTAGAGGGAAAGTGAATATTGTTAGTTCGAGTAAAAATTATTTAGAACCATTAGAATGGAATGAATATGTAAGAGATAGTGATGTTAAAGTTTTAGATGTAAGAAATTCTTTTGAAATTAATATTGGAAAATTTATTGGATCTAAAAATCCTGAAACAGTATGCTTTAGACAATTCCCACAAAAATTAGAAAGAATGAAAATCGATAAAAATTCAAAAATTGCAATGTACTGTACTGGAGGAATAAGATGTGAGAAAGTATCTGCATTTCTAAAAAAAAAGGGATATAAAAAAATCTTTCAACTAAAAGGGGGAGTTCTAAATTATTTAAAATATGTGAAAGACACTAAATCACAAAACCTTTGGAAAGGAGAATGTTTTGTATTTGATAATAGAGTAAGTGTAAATAAAGATTTATTACAAGGCAATTATAATCAATGTCATGGGTGTAGGATGCCTATAACAATGGATGAAATGAAATCAAAATATTACCAAAGAGGTGTATCTTGTCATCATTGTTATGATAGTAGAACAAATAAACAAAAAGAAAGGTCTTTGATGAGACAAAAGCAAATCGAAGCTAGAAAGGAAAAGCTTAAATTATAGATATTTAATGATAACTATTGAAAGTATGTTAAAGGATGTGTTTATTTTAAAATATTAATGTATAAAAATTGTAATAAAATAAAGAAAATGCTTAAAAGTATCCCTACTACAAGTGAGAAAAACAAAATTACAAATAATCCTGTACTAATCTTCTCAATCTCTAAACTTCCAATGTCATATGTGGCTGCAATAAAATCAGCAGAATTGATAGGTGTCTTATTATAGGCTTTTTTCATATCTTCAACTAGACTTTTTTGCTCAAGTTCACGTATTTTTGATTTATAAATTGTTATATTTGGAACAAATAGGTTATGGTCCTGACGATTTGTAATTAGTTCTATTTCTTTTTCAATCGCTTTATATCCGTTTCTAAAATACTGAGAAGTGTCATTACTGAAATTAAAGGCAAGTGGATCTATATATGGCGAGCCTTTGGAAAAAGAAGAATCATTTGTTGGATAAAAAGGCAAGCTATTTTCTACATTTAACAATCTTGCAATAGTAGCTTGCTCTTCCAAAAAAGCTAGTCTTACGCTGATTGAAAATTCATAGTCCTTAATTGCATTTTCAAGACTTGTTTTACTATTTTTAATATTTTTTTCATTTTCGTCAGAAAGATCTTTAACAGTTTGTTTAAATAATTTAGTCAGATAGACATTTAAATTATCATTTGCCTTATTCAAAATTTCACTAATTACTTGAGCTATTTCATCCCTATTATTTGATTCATATTCTATTAACCAAAATGGCTGATAAGCTCTTTTTGTTACTTGAATATCAGCCGCGCTAACTATTGGTGAATATAATGTAAAATTATTTGCTAATACTTTCATTTTTTTTTGAAATTCTCTATCAGATAGTGCTGAGTCTTTATTAAATCCATTAACTCTTGAGAGAACTTCTAATAATTTTTCTCGATCCGACACTTCTTCTATAAAAAGATCTCTTAAGTATCCACTATTGGGTGTATCTGGATTTACGATTTTAAAATATTCATTATAAGTAATTAGATCAGAATAATTATTAAACAGCGAAGAACTAATGTTTGTAACTTTAATCGATCCCTTCCAAACTTCGTCAGATATAGTCCAATACGTAAGACCACTTAATACTGTAAATATTGTAATTATAAATATTATAAGTCTAGATGTGTATGCAAGTTTTAATAAATCCACTAAGCCAAAGTCTTCTTTTTTTTCTAGAGGTTCTATATTCATCATTTATTCTTTTTCCTTATAAATTTTTTGAGTCTTGGCAATTCATCAGAAGATATAATATAACCTATACAGTTTTTTGAACCACATTTACATTTATGATCTTTATAATCATCCTCATCAAAATCGTACCCATAATCATAACTTAATTCCTGATCTTTTTTAATTTTTTTTATTGAACTGATCCATATTCTACCATTTTTAATATCAACTTCACAGTTTGGACTGCATGAATGATTTATATAACGTGCTGAATTATAAGTTGGAGACCCATCAATATCATATTTTTTATTTAACTCAAAAATATAAACTGACCCGGTAGTTTTTGAGTCTAAATATTTTTTTATTCTAAGTTCAGATCTTTTATCACCTTCTTTTTTTGATATTTTTTCTCCTATATACTCGATTATCTTCGTACCCTTAGAAATTTTCTCTGTAGCAAAGATACCAGTGCCATGAACTTTAGATTTTTTTATTTTCCACATATAATAATTTTCTTATCTTTATAAAACAAAAATTGTCAAAGAATATATTTAATTATTTTCAATATACTTCCAAATATCCCTAATCATACTATTTAAATCATTTTTAATCTGCCAATTAAGGTCTTTTTTTGCTTTTGCAATATCTGCCCAATATTGACTAAGTTCACCGTGTCTTTTATCTACTATTTTATATGGAATCTTTTGTTTTGTTACATTTTCAAATTCGTTAATAATATTCATCACAGAATGAGTAACTCCAGCACCTAAATTCCATATATTAAGGCCTTTATTTCGCTTTATATAATTGATTGTTTTTAAATGAGCGAGTATTAGGTCATTAATATGTAAATAATCTCGCTCTCCAGTTCCATCTTTGGTATTAAATGTATTGCCGTAGACTCTCAAATATTTTTCATTACCTGTTAAAACTCTTGATATTGATGGAATTAAATTTTTTGAATATGTTGAGTAACTCTCGCCCATTAATCCTGACTTGTGCGCCCCAATGGGATTAAAATATCTTAAAATTGCAATTCTCCAACCTGGATCTTCTATTAAAATTTTTTTTAGTATATTTTCAACTATTATCTTTGTTTGCGCATACGGATTATCAGGAAATTCTAAGTTCATATCCTCTTTCCACGGGGGCTTAAATTTATTACCATAAACAGTTGCTGAAGATGGAAATAATATTCTTTTTACTTTATTTTTTTTCATTGCCTCTAATAAGTTTAAGGAACCAACAACATTAGTTGAGTAGTATTCAGACGAATTGCTATAGCTTTCATTATAATTTTTAAGACCAGCAAAATGCGCAACACACTCTATCTCATTTTTTTTAAAGATTTCATCAAAAATTGATTTTTCCAGTATATCATTTTGATAAAATTTTATTTTTTTGGATGAAATTTTCTCAATTATTTTTGCAGTTTTAGCCGAACTATTTATACAGTTATCGATTATAATAACATTATGATTATGTTTAAGTAATTCAAGAGCAAAATGAGAACCAATAAATCCACAGCCACCAGTTATTAAGATATTTTTCATGAGAAAAAATTATGATGTATTACTATATATAGAATGTAAGAAGAAACCTACTGGCAAATAAAAAATAATATTTATCCAATTATTGAAAAAATTATTGGACGGCAAAAAAGGAAATATTGATAATAACAAACAACAAATTAAACATATTTGATAATCATTATATACTAATATTTTAATATCAAATAACTGCCCATATAGTTGCCTTGTTAAAATAAAAAAAATAAAAAATAATAAAGCAACATAATACAAAAATCCTAATATTCCTGTCTCGGCCATTAATTGCATTGGAATACTATGTGGGTGTGATGAGCAAGAATATTCATTTACTTTATTTTCTAATTTATCACACTGATTTCTAAAATTATTAGCGCCAACACCTAAGAAAATATTGTTTTTAAACATATTAATACCGGTTAAAATTAAGCCTTCATGCAGTGGTGATAAGTAATTTATATCACCCGTTTCTGAGCTTACGCCCAATTGGTCAAGTGTTTGATTAATATTTCTATTTTTAGTGCTTGGATCTGATACTGAAATTATAGTGATCGAAATTAGTGATATAAGTAATGTTGCAATTCTTAGTAATCTAAATTTTGAAAGGAACATAATTATAAAAATGGTCGAAATTAACATTAGAACTAATGCTGTCCTTTCGCCAGTCACATAAACAAGAATATCAACTAAAATAATCATTAAACATAAAAAAATATATGAATATTTGCTTTTTGAATTTAAAATAATTAATCCTAGCATCAGAGGAAATAATCTTGATAAGTATCCACCTAAAAAAAGTTTATTATCAAACGGTAATGTCAGTCTAAAACCATCATAGGTATTATAACCAAATATTGATACGCCAGATAGATATTGGTAATAACCATCTACTACACAAAATATCATTATTATGGAGAATATGATTGTAAAATTTTTTAAAAAAAATCTATTGTTATCGATGACGAACCAAACAGCTAATGCAAATAAACCAAACCTTACATAGACTAAGCTACTTTCTAGAGAAAAATATTTAAATTCAGATAGAATAGAACTAAAGATTATAATAAAGCAAAAACTTAAAAAAAGGTAAGAAAAGATATTTTTAAAGTATTTATAATTTCTATCAGCTAGTACAATAATTAAAAAAATAATTGCTGATAAAGATAAGAATAAGTCAGGCAAAAATGGTCCCGTTAGCAAAGCTAATGGAATTAAATAAATAAATAAACTTAATACTTTAATGCCAGTATTTTTTGTTAAAATTTGCACTTTATTTTAAATATAAATTAAGTTGTGTACCGTATTTCAAAAATTAAGTTGTAAGGTTAATTATGTATCAATATAACAGAAAAAAATATATTTAATAAAGATCAATTAAGGATATTTATTCATGCTTCTATTTGGTTCTATTATTGTTTCAATTATTATCATTATATTGTTGTTCTTAAGTTCTTTGTTTTTTCCTAGTTTAATACTAGAAGAAAAGAATCTATTAAGGGTGAGGAAAATTCATGATGGTACAGTAATTAAGATTGGCGGACTTACATTACTGGGATCCTATGCGTGCTTATTCATAATTGACAATTTATTTTTGAATTTGATATTTATAGCCTCTCTTATAGTTATGATTATAGGACTTATCGACGATTTGACTGAAATAATACCAGGACCAACTCGTGCTCTTTTTATTTTTTTAGTTGCATTAATTCTTGTTCATCTAACTGATATTCAAATTAAAGGGATCGATAGTTTTTTTATTGATAAGTATATTCTTAGTTATAATTTTGCTGCGATCTTATTTGCATCTTTATGCCTTTTAATGCTTACTAATGGTTTTAATTTGATTGATGGTCAACATGGACTAATGACTGGAGTAGGAATAATAATAATGTTAAATTTTTTATTATTAGTTCCTGAGCATGTTGCAAATATAAATGAGATTATCACCTCAATTCTGTATGCAACATGTGTGCTTTTTCTATTTAACTTTTTTACTGGAAAGATCATGTCAGGTGATTGTGGATCAAATTTTTTAGGTTTTATAATAGGATCCCTAGTTATGTATATATATAATATTTTTTATATTAACCCCTATTTTATTGCGTGCATTTTATTTTATCCCGTTATTGAAATTCTATTTACTTATATCCGAAGGATAATTGCAAATAAAAATCCTTTTGATCCAGACAATAAACATTTACATTCATATTTGTATATCTTTCTTACAACTCAAAAAATTTTTTTAGAGGTTTCAAAAAATAATTTAAATAGACTTACTTCAATTATAATATTATGTTATTTCCTTATTACCATAGTAATAGTTAATAAATATGGCAATATAATTGGATATTCAACGTGCTTATTTATTAATATTCTCTCATATCTATTCTTTTATTATTTCTTAAAAAGAAAATTAAAGTAATAAAAATTAAAAATTTTTTTTGATTATATAATATTACAAAAGTCTATTGTATGTTTTTTCTTAAAAATAGCTTTTACAGTCTCATCTGCAAACTCTTTATGGGCTACTAGTAAAACGCATACATCAGAAATGTTTAATGCTTCTGTTATTGTTTTAAAATTGTAATCATTAAGCTTATCGACATTTGGATCAACTACACACACATCAATTCCTTCTTTGATTAACCTATCTATAATTTTAATTGATGGAGACTCCCTAGTATCATCAACATCAGGTTTGTAGGTTAGACCGAAACATGCAACTTTTGGTCTTATTTTTTTTGAAATGAAATTTTCTCTAATATTTTTCATTATTCTATCAAAAACAATTTTAGTTCTATTGTCATTGATTAATCTGGCAGATTTTATTATTTGCGCATTTTTTTTATCTGCATTTACAATAAACCAAGGATCAATTGCTATGCAATGTCCCCCTACGCCAATTCCAGGTTTTAAAATATTAACACGAGGATGTTGATTAGAAAGTTTTATTACCTCCCAGACGTCAATATTCCTTTCTTCGCAAATTGATGCTAATTCATTTGCAAATGCTATATTTATATCACGAAAACTATTCTCAGCTAATTTGCAAAGCTCAGCTGACTCATGTGTTGTTGTAAGAACACTTCCTTTGACAAAAGTTTTATAAAATTTAGCAACTAATTCAGATGATTCTTTATTTAATCCACCTACAATTCTATCATTATTTATCAGTTCTTTTAATATGTTTCCTGGAATAACTCTTTCAGGACAATAAGCAATATTAATCTCACCGTCTTTGAATTTTTTAGATATTAAATCTGACACTAATTTTGTAGTTCCAGGTGGACATGTCGACTCAATTATCACAATGTCAGTTTTTTTTAATATTGGAATAATACTTTGAATAGCATCAATGACATGAGATATATCAGGCTTAGGAATTTTATCGTCATTAATAAAAGGTGTTGGTACACATATGACATATATATCAGCAGGTTCAGGATAATTTGAAGCCTTGAGTGAGCCTTTTGAAACTGACTTTTTTACAATACTTTCAAGAGAGGGTTCATTTATATGAACATTACCAGCATTAACCTTATTAACAATGTCTGTGTTTTTATCAACACCTAATACTTGATAACCATTATCTGCGATAATAGCTGCTGTTGGTAATCCAATATACCCCAAACCTAAAACTAGAACTTTACTCATTTTTTCTTTATTAAATTCATCATTAAATTTACAATTTTCTTGCATGCCTCGCCATCACCGTAGGGGTTTTTCCTGATTTTCTTATTTGAATGAGTACTTTTATTATCTATAATTTTTCTAACGTTTTTAACTATTTGTTTTTGATCAGAACCCACCAATATCGATGTCCCAATCTTTATTGCCTCTGGCCGCTCACTTGTGTTTCTCATTACTAAGACTGATTTTCCTAAACTAGGTGCTTCTTCCTGAATACCACCTGAATCTGTCATGGTAAATAAGCATTTAGACAATAAAAATACAAAATTTTCATATGATAATGGTTTTATTAAATAAATATTTTTACTTGAGCCCAATAATTTTGTTACTGGCATATAAACATTGGGATTTAAATGAACTGGATAGATAAACTTAAGATCAGGATAAATTTTAGATAATTTCTTAATTGCATTGCATATATTTAATAAACCTTCGCCAAAATTTTCTCTTCTATGTCCAGTAATTAAAATGTACTTTTCAGAAGATAAATCTAAATCTATTAATTTTTTTAATTTATGTAAAATTTTTTTGCGAAATAAATTATTATTATCTATTTTATTTTTCATCCATTTTAAAGAATCGATTACAGTGTTACCTGTTACAAATATAGTTTTAGGATTAACCATTTCCTTCATTAAATTTTTTTTATTGGTAATAGTTGGTGCAAAATGATAACTCGCAATTTTTGAGATTACTTGGCGATTAAACTCTTCTGGGAATGGTGAATTAAGATTATAGGTTCTAAGGCCAGCTTCAATGTGAGCTAACTTAATATTTTCATAGAAACATGCTAGGGCGGTTACAAATGCTGTTGTAGTATCACCATGGACAAAAACAATATTTGGTTTTTCCTTTTTAATTATCTTGCGTATTTTATTTAATATATTTGAAGTTAAAATGAATAAATCTTGATTCTTTTTCATTACCTTAAGATTTATATGAGGTTTTATTTCAAATAAATCCATTACCTGATTTAACATTTCTTTGTGCTGACTGGTAACACATATTTTTGTTGTAAAATATTGATTATGTTTCTTAAATTCGTGGTATAATGGTACCATCTTGATTGCCTCAGGTCTTGTACCAAATACAATTAAAATTTTAGTTTTCATTAAACTTTTTTTTCTAAAAAGAAGTTTTTAATTGTATAAAATATGTTTGATACATGCATACCGTCGTCAAAAATAATTTCTTTTATACCTTCTGAAAAATGAAGATATCCTCTAGAATTATGTTCTCCATTCTTAATACCTACAAATGATATATGATCATCGGACAGAAGCTCCTTTTTATTAAGCATTAAAGTAGTATTTTTAAGATCTTCAGAAAAAGTTAGCACAACAAAAAGAGTATTGCCACGGTCATCAATCTCACCAAATACTTCGGTTCCTGATTTTTTTTCTTTAATTAAACTGAGTTTTTCCTTTGCATTTAATAAATCTTCTCTTGTATCAAAAGTAATTTCAAAATCTCTGGTCATTCTGGGCTTAATATCAGCATAATTAATATTCATCCTATTTAGAAAATCTTTATGGTTTTTTAATCGCCAATAATATACTAACTTTTTATAAGGAGTCTGTGAAAGCCCTGTTGCAAGAATAATTTCATATTCTTTCTGTACAAAATAGTCTGCCAAAATACCATCAAATATTTTTAGTGATTCTAAGAGTGGATCGTCAGAACTTTTAATGTACCACTCCGGATTATTTATTAATTTGTCTGTGTATCTACTATTAAAAAAATAATGATGTTGTATATGAGCTAAAGAATTAAAGAAAATAGAGCAGAATTTGAAATTACCACTTTTCAGGTAAAATATATTAATTTCATGTAAAAATTTATCTAAGAAAAGTGCTCTTCGCCATTTATGTTTTATTGAGTTTAATGCCAATCTAAACATAGACGGGTAAGATTTAAACCTTACAAATCTTAAAAAACCCAATAATATAATGAGTATATTTTTAACCGAAATCTTATTGTTTGAATTTTCGTTGACAGTTTCTGACAACATTCCTGACAACTTTTTGCTCCACCATGACGCATCACTTTTAGTATTTGTCCAAGGATCTGGAATAAAAATTGAGTCATCCTTAAGTTTATTCATAGCATTCATAGGGCTTAAACTCAAAACTTTGATACCTTCTGTGTTTAGAATTTCAAATATTTGTTCAATATTTGAATATTCCATATCTCCTAAACGAAATATATTGTGTTGCTTTGCCTCCATGCCTGTATGAACAGATGCCCATTGGATCCAAGGCTCAAGATTTTCATACTCGGTTTCGGCAACAGTATGAATAAAATTATTGTTTATGATATATGCAAAAGTATTTAATTTTTCTTTTGTTAAATACATTTTAACATAATCAAAGTTAAGCTCATTTAGTTCAATTAATAAAAGTTTTTTCAAATTATTTTCCTACCTTATATTTAATAAAGTTTATCAATTTTTTGACTTCAGCTTCTCTAATATAATCATTTTTTAATTTTCTTATATTAAAGTTTTTATCTTTTTCTGTAAAACTACTTTTAACTAGTTGATTAAAAGCTTTTTTTAAATCTTTTGCATTGCCTGATTGAAATATTTTTACACCTCTAAATTCAGAAAATATTTTGCTTGAAATGCTATTTTTTGGCAAACCCAATAAAACTTTTCTTCCTGTTGGTAGATAATCAAAAATTTTTGAGGGCACTGCTGATTTATAATTAGAACCTATTTGCGCAAAAAATATATCAGTTTTTTCTATAAATTTATCTATTTTACGTCCATATACTGCGCCATAAAAAAAAACATTTTTAAGTTTTTCTTTATCAACTATATTTTTTAGAGTTTTTAATTTTACTCCGTCGCCAACAATATGAAAATTTATTTTTTTTTGCTTTTTAGCGAAGAATAATAGAGTTTCGAGTTCTTGTGCAATTCCAATATTGCCAATATATGTCATATCAAAATAATTTTTATTTAAATTTATTTTTATCTTTTTGTAATTTTCAAACTTTTTAAGGGAGATGCCATTTGCTACAATGATAGGATCAATGTTAAAGCTTGATTTAAGTAACTTTGATTCTGATTGATTTGTCACCATTACCAATTTTGAGTCTTTGATAGCTGCTCTAATAAATAATTTAATAATATTTTTTAAAAAATAGTTTGAAAAATATTCCCACTGGAAATCTCTAATATCTACGATCACATCACTTTTTGTCTTGATGAATAATTTTGGTAAAAGTAAAAATATCGATGGTATTGTAATAATTATATAATTATTTTTAAGAGTTTTCGCTGTATTCCATATTTTAAAAGATAAATATATTTCCTGTACTATACGTTTTAAAATAGAAACTTTATTTATTTTTTTTAATTTCTCGTAAATTATTCTAATTTTATTATTCTTATTATTTGTTTTACTATTCTTTAGTGAAAATGAAATTATATTTACTTTTTTAATAAATCTTTCTTTTGCCATTTCATTTGCAAAGATTTCAATCCTATTAGCTGTTGCTTTACCATCTGGAAATGGAAAAGATGTGATAATGGTTATAGATATTTTTTTCACTTAGAATTTTAGATTCTCTTTATTTCAACTTCTGATTTATTTTCAATAAGAGCGACTTTTAAGCATTTTGTATCATAACTATTTCCAAAAGATAATGTATGTTTATAATTTATTATTTCTCCTGAGCCGTGAAGTACTGTCAGTTTTAACGAGCTGCCATTTTTCAATTTAAGTATCCAAAACTCTGAATTTTTAACTATTTCAATATCTCTATGCAGTATAAAATTTGCAAAAGCATTTTGCTTCTGTCCAGTAATTTTGTCATTAATAAAAATTTTTCTATCAGATATCTTCCAGACTCTTATATGAATTGGGTGACCTTTTAATCTCTTGTATCCGTCATGTGATGCTTCAACATGAAGAATATTTCCAATCTCTTTTATTTCTGATCTGAGAATATGAGCTCTTCTTGCAACACGAAAACTATTCCAAACTTCAGAAGAGCTTTTATTGTCAATATAAACAGTATTATGAGCCATAGTTGATCTTTCAAACTCTCGAAAATTTTTATAATTTCCGATAAATTTTTTTTTTACATTTTTAAATGATTCAAATTCATAGGTAGATGTACCACTATTTACAAAGACTCTCTGTGCCTGATAAGACATTTCAAAAGATAGGGTATCTGCATGTGCGTGCGCGAGTAAATATTCTGGCCCTAATTTACCTGCATCGATAATTAGTTTTATATCAGATTCAGAAATAGCTATATATCCAGAATCATAGTGATTTTTATAAACTATTTTTTTTGTTAAATTAGTTTCTTTTTGTATAAGGTTAATGCCTAATCTTAAGGCATAGTCTTTTAAGTCATTGTAATTAGCTGCTACATTATTTGCTGAGTCATTGAAGCAAGAGACATCACCATCAGGATGCAACATTGAAAATAACCATTGATCAATTATAGGAACTTTAGCTTCAAGTATATGTATTATGAATTCTAATTTCTTTGGAAATGTTTTTGATAAATTAATTATATCTAAAATATCCTCATAAAAAATTGAGTGGTACATTGGTGATAGTTCAAAATGTGAGCCATCTGAATTTAATTGAACGACCAACTCATTTTTTAGAATTTTTAAACCTTTAGATAACCACCTTTCAGCAATTTTTCCTGAAAATAAAGAGCCTAAGTAAATAAGTGCCTTTGCATTTGAAAATAAATGATTGCCTAAAATATGATATTCTAATTTCTTTTCTATATAAAGACCCTGATTAAATAGACTTAAAAGTGCATGATCGGATAGTCTTCCATATCGTGATAAGTGCCACTTTATCCAATTCACAGCCCTTATTGAGGATGGATAAGGATCCCAACCAATAGTCTGTCCTGGTTTATTTTCTTCGATCCATCTGTCGATAAGCTTATTATGCCAAGCATTTCGATCTTCAGCAAGATACGCATTTAAATCATCAAAGTAGTGTTGATTATATCTCCATAATTTTCCTATGTTGTCATACTCACTAAAATTCCATCCTACTTCATCTATATTATGAATTTTACCAAGGAGATTTAATTCATTTTCACTTACTAAGGAAATTTTTCTTTTTGCACATTCAGTAAAAAGGGGTATCTTATTTTCTATACCTGAGAATTTATTCTTAGACTTAATTGAGGTACCATAAAATAAATATAATATTCTATAAAAAATTTGTGATATTTTTAAATATTTTATCGTATTAATGTAAAGTAATAATTTCAAATTATGACCTGAAATGTGATGCTTCAATTGTATAATTAGCTACTTCAAAGATTTGATCAATTGGAATTACATCATTACCAGTTTTTAATCCCTTTAGAAATTGTTTTACACAGTTTAATTGTCCCTTATCTTGTTGCCATGTTTTCATGCTATTAAAATTATTCCAGCCAAATCCTCTTAATTTAATAAAGTTATCTAATTGAAGAATTTTGCCATCAGTGAATACCTCAATTCTTTCTTTTGGAAATTGGTTAGAACCATTTGAAAAATAGTGTATCGTCCCAAAAGATCCATCTTTGAAACCAATTGTAATTGACATTTTATCTTCATTTATTTTTGTATTTGAATTTGACATGCACATTGAAGTTATGCTTGTAATTTCATACCCCACTAAATATCTCATCAAGTCTACGTAATGACAAGCTTCTCCAATAATTCTACCTCCACCAATTTCATAATCATGGACCCAGTGATCTTTGGGTATGTGTCCTGCGTTCATTGTCATTATAAATGATTTTGGCTCGTCAATACTTTCTATCAGCTCCTTCATTTTTATAATATGAGGGGAAAATCTGCGATTAAATCCAACCATTAATTGTGGAGCGTCATCTAGAGAATAATATAGATTCTTTATTTCATTTAATTCATGTTTATTTATTGCTAAGGGTTTTTCTACAAAGATATTTTTTTTGTATATTAAACTTTTTTTAACTATTTCAGCGTGAGTATCGTGTCTTGATACAACAACAACTGTATTTATTTCTTCATTACTTAAAGTTTTATCTAGATCAGTTGAAGAAAACTTAAATCCAGATTTACTTCCAATCAAAGTACTGCTTAGCCCACTCTCAGAAACAATTGTGTGTAAATTACTGTTTGTTTTTTTGAAGGCTGGAATAAGTTCTCTAGAAGCATAATTTCCTGCACCAATAAACGCTATCGTTGCTTCTACGTCACTTTTCCTATTTACTCTAATTGGTGAGATAATTTCTATATTTTTTTTTACATTAATATCTTTTTCATACTCTATAAGAATGCCAAGGGAAACATTACTTTTACGCATATTGCCATAAAGTTCTGGTAAGTCTTGCAATTTAATTCTTTTAGAAACTAAATTCTCTTCCTTAATTTTCTTATCTCTCATTAACTGAAGAATTGTCTCAAAATTTCTTTTTTCAGTCCATCTCACAAAACCTAATGGATAGTCATTACCTTTCTCTTCATAATCATTGTCATATCTTCCTGGGCCATAAGAACAACTGACCTGAAACTTTATTTCTTTTCTATAAAATTCCTCTCTTGACAGATTAAGCCCTGTCACACCTACTAGAACTATTCTGCCTCTCTGCCTACATATTTTGGGAGCTATATCAATTATCTCATTACTCTTTGTAGTTGCTGTGATTATCACAGCGTCTACACCATTTGACTCGGAAAATGAGTTTGCCTTATCAATTAAATCTTGAGAGTCTGTGCTATTTACAATTTCTGCTCCATAATTTTTTGCTATTGCAAGTTTTTCATTATCGATATCTGATGCCAATACTTTACACCCATGAGAAGATAGTATTTGGACTGTCAGTAGGCCTATTAGCCCCAAACCTATAACAACAAATTTTTCTCCAATTGTAGGTTTTGATAGTCTAACTCCTTGCAGTCCTATTGAAGCAAGAACTGTAAAACAGGCTAGTTCATTGCTTACATTATCAGGGATTTTTGTGCATAAGTTTATGGGTATACAAACTACTTCTGCGTGATTTCCATTGCTAACAACTCGGTCGCCAATTGATAGGTTTTCAACACCTTCTCCAATTTCAATGATAGTTCCTACATTGCTATATCCAAGTGGTATTGGCTTATCAAGCTTAGACTTTACTGCATCATAGGTAGAATAAATTCCATCATTTTTTAATTTAGCAATAACACCTTTTACTTTATCAGGTTGTTGTAAGGCCTTGCTAATATAATTTGATTTACCAAAATTGATTAACATTTTTTCAGTTCCATAAGAAACCAAAGATATATCTGACTTAACAAGAACTTTACCTTTTGATACCTGTGGTGTTGGCACTTCAAGTATTTCTGTTTGTCCGTTACTCAAATATTGAACTATTTGTTTCATAAATTAATACTAATTAGAATCATAAAATTTACGATACCATATCTCTAAACATACTAACGAAAAAATTATATATGAGTAATCTTTACTGCCGTTGTCGTTATCACTGATCAGTTTTGTTACCGAATTATAATCAAATATTCCTCTATTTTTTATGCTCACTTCAGAGAGGTAATCACTCACCATATCACGTAATTCGTGCTTCATCCATCTTCTTAATGGAACACCAAATCCTGATTTTCTTCTGTAAATTACTTTATTTGGCAAATATCCTTCCATTGCTTTTTTAAGTATCCATTTTCCTGTATTTTTTTTTTGTTTGAATTGATCTGGAATACTTGCAGCCATTTTAATCAAATCATTATCTAGAAAAGGAACTCTTACCTCTACTCCAGCGGCCATAGACATCTTGTCAGTATACAGTAGATTGTGATCTGATAAAAAAAACCTTTGTTCAAGAGTAAGTATTTTATCAATCGATGAGCAAGAATTATGAATACCACTTAAATATTCAAATAAAATATTTTTATATTCAATATTTTTAACTTCTCTAATTTCTTTTTTAAACATATTTCTTAATTCAATATCACTAATCCATTCAAAATAGGAGACGATTTTTTCATCTCCGCTAAGGCTTATGTTTGATAATAATTTTGAGGAACGCCTTCCAAAAGTGTTTCTTTTATCGATATGATTGGATAAATGACTTAAAATATTTTTTATTCTTTTAGGAATTAAATTTAAGTATTTATCGTAGTATAAAGCAGTGTGTCGTCGATAACCTGTAAAAATGTCATCTCCTCCCGTACCAGATAACAAAACCTTTATACCCATTTTTTTAGCAGCTTTAGCGATATATAATACATTTAACGATGCAGGGTCAGCTAAAGGCTCATCAAGTTGCCATATCATATTTTCAATATCTTCTCTAACATCAGCTGCTTCTACTTTGATGATATTTAGGTCGACATTAAGTGCCTTAGATACGTGCTTTGCATAAGGTAAGTCATTTGTAGTGTCATTATCGGAGCCTCCAAAAGGCTCGACGGTAAAACATTGAATATCAGGCATTTTTTGAGCTGCCATTGCTACAATTGCGCTGGAGTCAAGTCCTCCTGATAAAAAAGCTCCTAAAGGTGCGTCAGACACTAACTGTCTTTCGACTGCATTTTTTAACAAATTTCTAATACTTGTTACACTAAATTTGTAATCATTTTTTTTTTGTATTTTATTATGTTGAGGTAATTTAAACCAATAAGCTTTATCAACTATCTTACCATCTTTTATTTTAATCAGTTGACCAGGTTCTACTTTTTTTACATTTTTAAATGGCGTACCTGTGCCAGGACACCACAAATATTTTATATAATTGTTAATTGAATTTAAATCAATTTCGTTATCATTTTTAATAAAAGGTAAGAGAGCCTTAATCTCACTTGAAAATGCTAATTTATCCTTTGATTCAAAATAATATAATGGTTTAACCCCAAAACTATCTCTAGCTATGTATATACTTTTATCTATATTATCATAAACAGCGAATGCGAAAATACCATTTAATTCTTTCAAAAATTTTATACCTTTATCTTGGTATAATCTTAATAAAACCTCGGTATCTGAGTTACTAAAAAATTTATAACCCTTTACTATTAATTCATTTTTTAAATCTTTGAAATTATATATTTCTCCATTAAAGATTAGTGTTATCTTTTTATCTTCAGAATACATTGGTTGATGAGCTTTGTTGCTTAGGTCAATTATTGATAATCTTGTGTGACCTAGACCAATATTATTCTTTTGATCAATAAAAATTCCGGAATCATCTGGACCACGATGATTTAGAGTATTAATACATTTTTGAAATTCTGAGGTTTCAAACTTTCCTGATATACCTATTATTCCACACATCAAATTAAATATAAAAAAAGATAAAATTAATATTATTACTTATCATTAAAAATCTTTTTCAAGAATTTCATTGAATAGTTTTTCTCTATAAGAAAATAAATGATGATCATTAATGACTTCAATTACTGTTTTTCTCATTTCAGTAAACTCAGAACTTGAGTAATTCAAAAATTTTCCTAATTTTTCAGCTATATTTTCAGAATTAAGCTCATTTACAATTATTCCGGACTGTTTTACTACTTCAGGCTGTGAAGCAAATCCCGATACTAAAGCTGGCATACCATAAGACATAGCTTCTAAAACAGCATTTCCAAACCCCTCATAAAATGAAGGTTGCAAGTATAAATCACATGATGAATATAAAAGATTTTTTTCTTCATTCGAAATATCATGCTTTAAATGCACAAACTTTTCTATTTGCATTTCCTTTATTTTTGTCATGAGTTGAACTGATCCATCGCCAATTCCCCCAGCAATAATCCATTCAAAGTTATTTTGATTACTATCCTTAAGTAATTTAAGTGCGCCTAAGACTTGATATACACCTTTTCTATTCAATTGCTCTTGGGTCATCCATACAATTGTTAGAAAACGTATTTTACTATTTTCCTTTTTAGATAAATTTTCTTTAGCAATGGCTATATTATAATCTGGATGCAAAGGTGATTTCAGAACAATTGGATTATTAACTTTCTCATGTGAAGTAATTTGTCTGAATTGACTCTTTGAAACAAAAAGACTTCGATCCGCTAATCTCCACGAAATTCTGCATGCAATTCTAAAAAATATACTCTTCTTAAAAAAATCTACTGAACCACTCTCGTCATACATATGAACAGAACCAGTAACATATGACTTTTTATTTAATAAGTATGATAATAAAACTACAGGTGCAGAAGTATGCCACCAAAAACAAAAAAGAAGATCAACTTTATTGAACAAAATCACTTGGATCAATTTTAAAAAGGAGTGGCAAACAGTGACTTTTGTGCAAGTGCTCAATATCATCTGATATTCTACTTGATAATACTCCCACTTTTTAAAGTAATATGGGGTTGTTGGAGCAAAAAAAACAACGTGCATATTTTTTTTTTTGTTCATAATCAAAAAGGAGAGTTTTTTATAAAAAAGACCTAAATAGTGAAATTTTAATAATCTATCTTGAAAATAAAATAAAGTCTATATGTGTTATTTCTAAATTATGTGGCAACCTTAATAGAAATATTTTTTTTATGTGAAATCAAAAATATTGCTAAAATAGTAGCATAATATGGATGATATATATTTGTGTTAAGAGTCCAATCTAAAAGAATAATAGAAAGAATAAAAATAATTGTTTTATAACTATCATTATTATTAAAAGACTTAAAAATGGTATTAAAGGTAATATAGAAAATTATTAAAGAGTAAAATATTCCATGTGTAGTAATAGTATGCATATAATAATTGTGTGATGTATTATTAATACCATTACCAAACAAGAAAATATTTGGCTCTAACAAATAATTAAATGATCTTTCCCAAGTCATTGATCTTGTAAACCTTGCTTCTAATAATCGCCCTAAATCAATTTCAAAAAATCCAATTATAAAACTTAAAACAATAAAAATAGAAAAAAGACTAGCTAATAAAAAGTTAATATTAATTTTTATATGAAATATAAAAATGTAAATTAAAAATATACTGATTGCTACTCTTCTTAAAAGAATAATCTCCACAACAGCTATAGCTATAAATACTAGGAAATAAAAAAATTTATTATTAATAGTTTGATTTCTAAAGATAGCTAGTCCAAGTATTAAAACGATCGGGTATGTTAGATGGCTTTGATATATAACGAGTCCATATATTTTAGATGCGTAATCATATGCATTGGTGATATTAATCAAAATATATAAAAAATGTAATAGTGAAAAAAATACTAATCCCCACACAACGCCCTTTACAATACTTCTAATATTTTTGATTGAAAGTGATTCTAAACACCAAAAAATCAAAATAAAATAGATACTTTGAATTGCATGAATAGCCCTTGGCATCCCATCAAAAAGTATGGATATTATAAAATAAACAGAAATAAAGATAATAAAAATTAACTTTGATAAACTAAATCTAAAAAATAGAAGTGATATAAATAATAATATTATACTTGAATGAATTGGAAACCCAACTTTTCTATATGAAGAAATTGGTAATGAAATTCCATTATTAGTGACTTCAAGGAAGAATGGAATTATCGATAAAAATCCACATAAAAAAAATAGAAACGAAGATCGTTTTCTAGTATCAATAATCTTTTGCACTTTTATTATTACCTAGAAATTTAATTGTTTTACAGATCTTATTTATTTCTTCATTGCTCATCGTCCAATGACAAGGGATATTTAATACTTTAGCCATTAAAGATCTAGTTTTTGGTAAAATTTGATTATTTTTGTCATAGTTAATAATTGGAACTTCATCATACCAAGTGCCCAACTCAATTTGATTATTATTAAAGTAACTAATTAATTCTTCTTTTGAATAATTTATATTGTAGAAAACAACACGAGGAGATGAAAAATTCTCACTAACGTTACTTATTACAGTAAATCCATTATCTGAAAGTGCTTTTTTTATGATTTCATGATTTGAATTTGATATCTTTAATAGGTCTGGTATTTTTTTTATACTATTCATTAAGATAGTTTCACTTTTCAATCCCAATCTCGAATATAATCTTGATTTATTTAATGAGGAAGTTGAGGATTTTCGATGTAGATTAAATAGTCTAAGTAATAACCACAGTAAATAAAATATAAAATTTCCCCTTTGAGTAAAGTATAAATTAGTCAATGTGAGATAATATCTTAGATGATCGTTTATATAATTAACTCTAGTTAAATTATTATAGTAATTTCTAAATTCATTTTGCATTGTTGGTGAACCTATTTTAATTAGGCCCCCCCACCCTATTGTAAACGATTTAGAAACTTCAAAAGACATTACTTCACATAAATCATCGCCTTGATTTGTTTTAAAATCATTTAAACCATAAGATAACGCTTTATCGAATAAAATATGAATTCCCTTATTTCTTAATTGAGATAATTGTTCATCTGAAATAGATTGAACACCAAAAGTAACCTGACATATTACTAATTTTGTATTACTTTTTGTTTTAATTGATTCACATTTTAGGTTATCCCCACAATCATATAATGTGATGTCACAACCTACGGCTTCAATTGCCTTGGTAACTGCGTCACAAGTAAATCCAGCTATTATTACATTATCCTTTTGACCTAAACCAATAAATTTAGAAAAATGATATATAGCTACTCTACATGACTCAAAATAGAAAAACTTTTCATTATTTACTTCATAACAGTGCTTAGATGACTTTGTAGAAAATGACTTAATATAATTTTTAAATGTATTCCCCCTCCATAATAGACCAATGCCCCCTCCCCATCTTGACGCACGACCATTACCAAATGTATGGATTATTTTTTTTACCATATTAATCATCATTTGTTATTAAATATGGTGAGTAAATTAATTTTTCTGATAGAACGACTTATATTAATACTAAAAGTTTCAACATTAAGAAGTAAGTATGACAAGAAAACGGTAGCTAAAGCAACTACAATAAATACTATCCACTGTCCAATTATTACTGAAACATTAAAATTATCTATTATAAGAAATAAATATATACCCAAACTAGAGATTATTGGAACATGAAGTAAATATAATGGAAAAGATATCAAACCTAAAAATGTAAATATTTTTCTATCTAATAAATCGTGTGTTGATTTACACCTCAATATTAGAAATATAATGAGACTAGCAAAGAAAAAGTCTAGAAAAATGTTATCAATATTAATAAATTCAAAAACTGTCTTTGTAAACAAGGCTAATAAGAGCCAATAAACACTTATCCTTTTTAGATTGACATTCTGATCATGATACAGCCTTATACTTGCGCCCATCAAAAAGAATCCAAAGTAATATATAAAAGGTACTGATAAATAATAAAATAAAAATATGACAATTGAAAGGGAAGCTAGATAAAGTGGATTAATTTTCAATTTTAATGAATAAATTACCCACAATAATATAAATATGACAAATGATCCAAATAATTCGGGTCTCATAGTCCATACAGGGGGAATTATTGTAGTAGTATTATCATAGAAAAAAAAGGCTTCTAAAAAAATGAAGTCGATTAATTGTATAAATGAAATTGGTTCAGCATATATCTTTTGGTAAACAGTCCAATTAGTATAATTTTCTGAGAGTACGCTTTGACTCATAAAGCCTAGATTATAAATTATATAAACAAATACAGAAACAGTTGCGACAGGAATAAACAATCGAATGAATCTTGCAATACCGTGCATAATTAAATGGAAAATATTTATTTCATATTTCTTATTTACTTGCATTAGTACAAATCCTGAGAGAACAAAAAAAATACAAACTGATAATTTTGTATCACTTAATAAATTTATTACTGGAAGAGATTTAAAATAAGTTTCAGGAAAATAATGTCCTACTAAAACTATAAAAGCAGCAATTCCTCTCAATGAGTCAAAAAAAGTGAATCTATTCATGTTAATTTATAATCGTATTTAAATGCTGTAGTTTGAGTTGACTTTCCATCCTTGCCTAGCATACATTCTAATTACAACTTCTCTATGTTTTTGTGTTCCAAGTCTTAAGTTTGTAAACCCTTCATCTATAAGTCTTTGAGCGACTTTTGAAGCTAGTATAGGGCCAATTCTTAGTCCTCTATGTGATGGATCGGAAGCCAACCATTCAAGTGTTCCAACGTAATCATTTTTGTGATGCGGATCAATAGCTGCAAATTCAGCTCCAACTATATTCTTTGTTTCTATATGTTCAACAACCCAAAAACCTCCAGGTAATATATAATGCTTCCAATATGGCAATGGACAATAACCCATATTTACTCTTAACATGAGCTTATGAAATCCTATAAAATCACTCTCTGTGAATTCCCTTAATATATATGCGTCAGGTAAGGTATAATTGCACGGTATAAAATCATTTGGATTTAAAATAAGTTCTATTTCAGTTTCATCTAATACGTTTTTATTTTTGAAGTTAGTAATCCTTCGTTTGAGAGCATTTAAAACTCTAAAATAAAATCCAAGCAAAAAAATTCTCATATGATTTAAATTTTATTTATAATTTTTTTATAAGTTCAGAAAGCTCATCATTTAAATTTTTTTCACAGTCCCAATACATAAAGGGCTGATCTTTATCTTCGATTGTTTTTAAATTTAGTGCTTCTTGAATACTATCAACTAATTGATTGTAATTAAAGACATTAGTCTGATATTTTCCATGATATTTTCCAAGCATATTTTTTGGAAACATATCCATGTTTCTTTTTTTTAAGATAGAAAAATCATCAATAAAATTTGCTATTATTGGACAACGTGAAACATAATTTGCATCCAGGCACATGGAAGTTGTATATGACATAACAAAAATATCTACATTTGAAATTTTGTTCATATGTTCAATCATATCTTCTCTGAAATCTGCAGTTGTTTCGGAGATTAGTTCTGTCATTTTCTCAGAGTGAGGTAATAAGGTTACATTGTTAAAATCTGAAAATATACCACATAGAGTTGGAAACTCTGTCTTTTTTACATAAGGGTAGTAGTTAATTTGAAATTCTGGAAAATTCATAGCGATCTCTTTAACAGATTTAATCTCAGTAAGTCTTGGGAAAAATTGGTCAGAAACTCCAGCATAAACAATGTTCTTTTTTCTATCTTTGGAAAAAGTTGGTAACTTTAATAGTTTTTTTTGATAGTCAATATTTCTGAACCATAAGCTTCCAATAATCTGAATTTTATCAATTGCAATATTGTGTAAATCAATCGCTAGATTTTTTTCAAAGTTGCTTTGTACAGCATAAAAATTGTGTTTCTTTAACAGATGTCCCGTAGCATGAAGCTGATCAGTTGTATATGGTATCATCACAGATTTCCATTTATATTTAGAAGAGAGAATTGAAAGTAATCGGTCTTGTATTCCCCAATTAGAAGATTGTAAGTAAACCACGTTGTCTAACGATTTTAAATAGCTTTTTGTTTGATCATCAAAACTTGTGGTCATACAAGCTAGATATTCTAGAATTGTCCATAAAATTCTTATTTGGAATACAAAAGAGAGCATCCAGATAAAACAACTGACAATTAAAGAAAAATTCTCAAAATAACCACTTTTATTAAATTTAGAATACGCATCATTGTAGTAATAAGGCATTCCATATTTTTTACTTTTCCTAAAATAACCAGAGCGCCTTGCATTATCAGATATTTGTAAAAGTTTTTTTGAGAGCTTAGTTTCTTTAATTTCTGGATGTATTAATTTAATATTTTGTAAATGAAGATAATCAATATCATCATTCGTAATTATAAATGGAGAAACAACCGAGACATTACCATATTTGCTTAAATGGTCTATGAATGGAGTTGATAAAGAATGTCGAATATTCCTTAGAAATGGAACTGAAATAATAAAGTTTAATTTGTATCTTTCTTTTTTTGACAAGAGTTACATTCCCTTTCCAAAGGTAATATAACCTGTTTCTTTTTTTATATCGCTGTTTACTTTATAAGAACTGATAAATCTATGATCAGGCTCAAAAATATCATTTGATTTATTTTTATAATCCTTAATCAAATCTAATAGAATTTCAAATCTTTCCTGCCAGTCTAGTTGGTCTAAGGAATCATGATAATTACAAAGAGTGCAAACTCCAGTCGATTTTTCAAATGAAGCGTCCAGCCTAGTATCAATATGTAAATATTTATGGCAATATTTCATTAAAACAAATATTTCTTTTTTAAATTTTTAAAAATTAAATAAGTTTCTTTTAAATCAGATTTTTTAATTATGAATTCAAATAATTTGAATTTATAGAGCTGTTTTATGTATATAATTGAAATAATTCCAAACATAATGTTAGATGAAAAAATAAACCATCCTAAAGCTTTGCCAGAAAAGAATACCTCATTATTAAATATTAATACTATTAAGGGAATGCATGCAAAGAGTTCAAAATAAATTGGCCCTGTAAAATCTCCTTTTCCCGTTAAATATCCAATAATAACGATTCCAATACAAGGAATTACCATTGAAGGCAAAGCAATCTTTAGTACCTCAATTAAAGGTATGTATTGGTCACCGAAAAGAATGCTCACTAATAAGTCTGAGAAAATAGTTGCTAATAAAATTACCAAGAATATTACTACTGTTGTTATTTTAATAACAAAAATAAAACTTTTTTTGTCTTCTAAAGGATTGTTTGAGCTTGCAATCTGTGAATATAATAAAGTGGAAACAGCATTTGGAAACTTTGAAATAATGTTTTGAATTAGTTGAACATTCCCGAGATAGGCAATTATTGATAAATCAATACCTGCACCCCCCAATATAACTCTTGGAAAATGATCTCTAGATGATCTTAAAAATGAAGTCATGTAGAATTTTAAACCTGATAAAGAGAGATTTTTAATTTTTTTTGGCTGCGAGAATAGAAATTTATTTGTATTTAGTTTTGTTAGTAGTAAAGATATGAAAAATGCAGTAAGCCATGAAAAAAATAAAGCTAAAACAGGAATGTATACATTAGGTTTATACAAAATACTTAGTGTAACCACCACGAGTAAGTTTATTATTGATTGTAATATCAATACTAGATTGTATTGATTGTATTTTTTTTTCGCTAGCAAAAAATATAATGTATTGGTTACAAAAAAAGAAAAGGCCAGGGCTATAAGAACTATGTAGCTAGCAGATATGAGATTATTATCAAGTGAGCCAAAAATTTTTATAAAAAAAATGTCTGAAAAAAAAAATAATGTTATGGTTAATAGCCCAAGAGCAATCAAAGATATAAGATGCATTGCTGATAATATGTTTGAGGCAATATTCATATTTTTACCAATATAATAAATCGAACCAACTTCTGCCTTGGATCTAAAAATTGAGTCTGCAATAAGAAATATAGATTGTATTAAATACCAAGTACCAAGTATCTTTGGACCTAGGTATCGCGCCAAAATAATGCCAATTATCAAATTTGATATTAAAACCACAAAATCTCGCGCCAAAAAACGGCTTGTTTCTTTAATAATCATTTTAAATTATCTTTCCAAATCAACTTACGAAGTCAGAAATAAGGTCTATATTTTCATTAGGAATTCTAATTTTTCTTCCCCATGGCGGCATACTTGAAAAAGTTTTAATACCACAGTAGCCCGCTAAATCAAGTGCAGCACTCTCAACGCCAACAACCAAGGAGGAGTTCATAAGTGAGTCAATGATAGAAGTATTATAATCTATAAAAAGATTATTATATTTACTTTTTAATATGTCATATTTATTTATTTCATCTTTTGGATGAGGTCTAATAAAAATTTTATCTATTTTACCATTTATCAGGTTTTCTTTTTCTTCCCAGAAATATTTAAATGCATCTAACCAGCCAGGTGTATTTGATTTCCAAACCTCATCTAATATTTCCATAACATACAACACATTATTTGAATTTAAACTATTATTAGAAATTTGAAATTTTGCAAAATCATAGTAATCATTATTTATCTTTGTAATTTTTATGTTGCTAAATAATTTATTCGCTAGTTTGAAAGCTTCATTATCCATAACCCAAATTTCTTGAGGTAAAACTTTTTTGTCACCAAAAGAAAATCTTTCTAAATAATTTACCCAGTGATCAAGTATTGCGATAGTATAAATATTATTATTGTTCGCTTGTAATCTAACCAAGTGCTCGTAATCTGAATGTCCTGTACCTGTAATAATTATATCAGAAAATTCAATTATTGAAGAAGGTGTTTCATTGAATTCAGTTGAAGGAAAAATATTTTTCCAAATTTTTTTTCCTGGACCATCAGTTAGAATTTTTTTATTTATACTATTATCGAGTCTAAGAGCCATATATGCTAATATATTGGATCCACCTGAGTCATATGAAACAAAAGAAATATTACTTTGTTTTTTTTTCGATATTATTTGTAACCTTGAAAATGCATCCATTATTTTATTAGCTCATATCGTAATTTCTTAAATGATCTAGATTTGAAAAAACTTTATCAAATGCATTGATTATCGAATGTATCTCAGTCTCATTATAGTTACTGCCACATAGAAACAATCCAAGGTATTCATGATCATTTAATTGCTCTGCTACAGGACATATTCCTTTTGAATAATCTATATTGCTCGTAACATTTGAGTAATGCCAAGGAAAGCCACCTGCTCCATAACAAATTTTTTCTTGAAACATTGGAAGTAAATGCAAATTTTGATAATTATTTGATAAGTATGGCACTCCCTCTGCCACTAATGCTTTATGCAGTAAGTCTCTACTAATGCCAAGCTTATCCGGGCTAACCTTCATTGCGTAAAAATAATATACGTGAGTACACTGATTTCTAACTACTGGCACTTGAATACCATCAATGCTATCTAGATAGCTGTTTAATACCTTTGCAATTTTTTGACGTGATTGCATTGCTTTATTCAATTTATTAAGTTGACAAATTCCTATTGCTGACTCTATTTCTCCTAATCTAAAATTATGACCAAGCATATTAACTAAATCTGGATTTTTTTCAGAAACGATTGCAGCTTCTGCGTGATTTCTTATCAGTTGTGCTTTTTTCGCAAACTCATTATTGTTTGTAACAATCATTCCTCCTTCGCCTGTATGAATATGCTTGTGATAATTGAAACTAAAACCTCCAATATCTCCAACTGTGCCTGCCAATTTACCTTTATAGAGGGCTCCAGGTGATTGTGCGGCATCACTAATAACAAGAAGATTATTTTTTTTCGCTATCTCGTTAATTTTATCCATATCAGCAGATTGTCCAAATATATCAACTGCCATTATCGCCTTTGTTCTCGAAGTAATTTTTTCTTCGATTTTTAGAGGATCAATACAAAAAGTATCTGGTTCTATATCAGCAAACACTGGTATTGCACACCAATGCAGTATAGATGATGCAGTAGCACACATAGTCCATGGGGTAACAATAATTTCATCGCCGGGCTCAATGCTAATTGCACCTACAGCTGCGATTAAACCTGATGTCCATGAGTTTACAGAAATTGCGTGATCGACAGAAAACATTTCTTTAAAATCTTTCTCAAATTTTCTAACATTCTTTCCACCTAAAAAAGTTTCGCCTGGTGCTCCAACAAAATCTGATAAAATTCCAGATTTCATCACTTCATCAACAGCGAGTCTTTCCTCCTCACCAATTGTGTTATATTTTGAGAAACCATAATTAATTTCAGGTTCACCACCCAAAATAGCAAGTGTTTTTTTTATATTTTTATTCATAAATGATTTTTTCCATATCTTTTTGATTTTTTACAGCTTTGTCTCCTCTACATAAACTATGTTCAATATTTTGAAAGAACCTCTCTACATCTTCATAAACATATTTTTGAAATTGTTTATATTGATTTTTAATATTTGTGTCATTATCAAATATTTTTCTTTCTTTAAATATATTGTCTTTTTTTGGCCTATAAATTGTAGTTTTTCTTCCTGCAAATTGAGATACTATTTTTGCGTTAGAGAATATTATTTCAAACGAGTGGTCATCGACTTCTTTTGCTTTAATTGGGCGAAAATAAGCAGTGCAGCGTTGAAAATTGATCACACCTCTCCAATAAAAATCGTTACTGGTACCCATTGGAACACATTCAATTTTTTTGGAGTCCACCAACTCGCCAAACCAATCACTAAGCAAATCGTAAAAATGTGAACCATTATTAATAAAACCTCCAGTATAATTGATCACAGCATCAGCTGGGCCTTCAAGTTTTCTATCCATAATTAAGTCTTTTACATATTTCATAGAAGGTTCAGATCTTCTAAAAAAATTTACAAATAACTCTACTTTATTTTCTTTACATTTGTTTAAAATCTTCTCTGATATCTTAGCATTCCAGGTTATTGGTTTTTCAGAGAAAATCATTTTTGGCTTTAAAAAATTTAAAATATCAATAATATTTTCTTCATGAAATTCTGTCGAAGAGGCAACTATTACTAACTCTGGATTGTCAATTTTTTTTGAAATATCTTTAATACAATTTGAAGTAATTAAAAAGCTAGTTTGTTTTACTTTTTTAATTTTATCATTATTAGGGTCAACAATTCCTATAACTTTAAAATTAGCATTTAAATTTAAAGCTCGATAGTGAGATAGTATATATTCGTTAGATAAATTTTGATCATAGATAATTCCAATATTTCCAAGACCAATTAATAAAGTTTTTATAACTTTATTTTTTGGGCTTTCGATTATATTTTCTTCTTTCATAACATCAAAAAAGATTTTATTTATATTGACTTTATTTTATATCTGAACTTATTTTTTTTTATATTTTCACTTGTGAGAGGGCTGAAGCAAACTTTAAATCATCAAAATTATCTATATCCATTGCTGATGATAAATCAATCTCAAAATAACTAACACCTGGGCCATAGAATGTGCCAGCTTGAATAAGTTCAGCTGACTTTGCTGCCCAAATTGATCCTGTAGGGCACCAAAGATCATCTAAGTCTTGTGACCTTTTACCTTCAGCCTCTGGAAAAAGAAAGGAATGTTTATCATTTTCTTTTTTTAGAGCCCACCACGGATTCATCCAACCAAATTTAAAACAGCTTATAAGAAAATCATGGTTTTCTCGGTCAAACTCGCCTACAAATTTCTTTACTACATTTTTATCTCTGAGTGGACAATTTGGCATTAATTGAAATACAGTATTATATTCCTCTTTCCAAAATGAACTTGCTTGATTTAAAGCTGAAATTGTGACTGTACTCGTTGGAGTTATATCATCTGATAAGCCATCACGCATAAAAGGCACCTCAGCGCCATAAGATTTTGAAATCTCAACAATTTCCTCGCTATCAGTTGAGACTAAGACTCTATCGAAGCAGTAACTTTCAATCGCTGAAATAATTGTCCATGCGATCATTGGTTTTCCATTAAAATTGATTATATTTTTTTTTGGTATTCTTTTAGAACCACCTCTTGCAGGAATTATTGCTATACTTTTTTTTACCATATAGTCCATCCCCCATCAACTGATATTACTTGTCCGGTAATGAAGCTACTTGATTCGGATACTAAATAATCAAGAGGTCCTGCAACATCAGAATTCTTCAGCATTCTTCCCATAGGATTTAATTTAGAATATTTTTTTTCAAATTCTTTACTTACTCTTCCTTTTAATCCTCCATAGGCAATACAATTAACTCTAATTTTTGATTTTGAGAATCTTACTGCAAGCTCTCTTGTTAAATGATTTAAAGCTGATTTTGAAACACCATATTGTATTGGTGACTCAATCAAGTGATTATCATAAATTATAGGATTAGCGGCCACAAGACTATACTGAGAGCTTATATTGGTTATTGTCTTTAAATCTTTTTTTTGTTTTTTAAATAATAGCATTGAGAGATTATAAGGGACAAAAACGTCCATTATAAATTCTTTAACAAAATTTTCTCTATTTGCCAATCCATCTTTATCTACTTTCAAACTAGATAGGCTTCTGGCATTATTTACTAAGTGATTTACTAAAAGTTTTCTATCTTCTAATTCTTTGCTTAAATCTGAGAGTGAATTTTCATTATTAAAATCTATTTTAATGCCATAAAGATCTTTATTTTTTTTTAGATTTTTTATCTTTTTCTTAGTAGTTGATGTATAAATTACCTTCCATCCCTTATCAAGAAAATGATTAATATATAGCAAACCAAGCTTGCCTGTTCCTCCAGTTATAAGTATAGTATTTTGTGCCACTATAATCCTTTCTGTATCAAATTCACAACTTTTCTATTATATGAATATGACGAACGTACAGTTCTTGTTTTAACTCCATAAAAAAAATCTTCTAATGCAGATTTAAAAGAGAAAAATGTATCTGAAAAATTTAATTCATAACATTTTTTTTTACCATAAATTCTAATAAAAATATTTGTAAATTCTTTACCTGTCGTATTAAATGTTGTTTTTATCCCACTTTTCCATTGAACGATTAATGATCTTTTAGAGTTAATTTGGTCTGAATTGTTTACAGTTTCGTATTTAATTGGAAGATCATTTGAATCCATCATATTTATTACAGGCTCAATAAGATGAACTGAATATTTTTCCCAGGAATTTGGAATAAAAGCATTTATTTCATAAATCTTTCCAATTTCGCACAGAACATTTTTACTTAGCTTTAGATCATTTGAATATCTTAGCGAAGAACAAGTAAAAATTTGCCCAGGATATTGTTCTTCTTTATATATTTCATCTAAATCTTCTAGTGTAAGTGCAATTGGTTTATCGATATAAACTGGCATACCTATATTTAAAAAATATTTTACATACTTAAGGTGATTTTTGGCATCGTCTCTTGCGAGAATTATTGCATCTGTTCCATTTTTTAAATTTTTGATATTATCTACTACATTTGGTATTTTGCATGTCTTAGCAATTTTTTTTGACAAATACATGTCCTGTGTCCAGATGCTTGCTACTTGTACGTTTTGAATTTGATCATTTGGCCATGATTGCTTTTCTAAATATCGAGGTATCGATGGAAAATTACAATCTTCCATTAGTTTTTTATTATAACCATTTATTATTGCGCTCCACGAAAAAGGGTGCCCATTACCCTCAGATAAGCCAATGATTCCAACTTTTAATTTCATAATTTCCATTTAGAGGGATTAATTAATTTTTCTTCTGTCACTCCGGAAAAAGGAACTTTAAATGAAGATTTTTTGTGTATTACTTTGTTCAATTCTAATAGTTGAGCATCATTTTCTATGCCAATTATAACTCTGTCGATATTATCATAATGCTGAATAAATTTAATACATGCTTCAAGCGGGGTAAGATTATTGATAAATAGCCATTCAAAAAATTCATCAAAATATTTTTGCCATTTTTTGAAATATCCTGGCCTTTTCTCATTCTTCATTAGCAAAAGTCCTTGTAAAAAAATTGACCTTACATGAACCTCAATATTTTTTTTTTTAAGCAGATCTAAAACACCTGATTGAAAAAGTCTTTGATCAAAAATGCTAAAAGGAATCTGAAAAATTTCAAAATCAAAATCATTTAGTAAATTAATGGCGTCATGGGGGTCATATATTGAAACTCCTATTTTTTTTACTATACCTTTTTTCTTTATTTCTAGTAAATATGAAAAAATTTCTTTGCCGTACTCAGATTTTAAGTCATTTGGATTGTGAATTAAGATTGCCTCAAGTGAATTAATATCGAGTCTTAGTAATGAATTTTCAACTGTTTTCCTAATGAACTCTTTAGGACTTATTCTTGAATTAATTATACTTGGAAGTTTGGATATTATTTTAAAGTTTTTAATTCCAATTTTACCAAGGATTTTTTCACTATCACCATATGTTGGTGCAGTATCAATTAAATCAATTTTAAATTCGTTGGCTAGTTCAAGTATTTTACGAATCTCTGTTTCACAAACCTTACCTTTTATATTTGAAACTCCATATGAAGATCCAAATTGTGCTGCTCCCAATGAAACAATCATTTAAAATAATTTCTTAAGTGTGTTCACAACTCTTATTACATCAACTCTTTTTATTTCTGGGTGAATAGGTAGACTCATTGCTTCTTTGTAGTATGTTTCAGAGTTAGGAAAATTTTTTTTCTTTATATTTAATTTTTTATATCTCGGGTGTTGATAGACTGGGATGTAATGTAAATTTACTCCTATCCCATGGCTAATCATTTTATGAAATATTTCTTTTTTTGAGTATTTAGAAATATTATCAGGAATTCTGATTATGTATAAGTGTCTTGAAGAAATTGTATTAGGACTTTGAAACTGAGCACTAATTGGTAGATCTTTTAACTTTTCGTCATAGATTTTTGCTATTCGATGTCTTTTTTTTATAAACTGATTTAATTTTTTTACTTGTGAACAACCCAATGCTGCGTGTATATCTGACATTCTATAATGAAATCCCAACTCAACCTGTTCGTAGTACCAAGACCCATGATTATTATTTTGAAAAAAATTTTTATCTTTTGTAATTCCATGTGATCTTAAAATTTGCATTTTGTGAGCGATTTTTTTATTATTTGTTGCAGCAATACCACCTTCAGCAGTGGTTATAATTTTAACTGGATGAAAACTAAAAACGGTAATATCACTAAACAAACAGGATCCTACTGGTTGCTTCAAATATTTTGCACCAATACAATGCGAAGCATCTTCAATTATTTTAAAGCCGTATTTTTTTGATAATTTATAAATTAACTTCATGTCACAACTTAAACCTCCCAAATGGACTGGCATTACAATTTTTGGAAGTTTATTTTTTTTCTTTGCTAGAATTAGCTTTTCTTCAAGAGCTTTTGTTGACATATTAAACGTCAGTGGATCAATATCTACAAAATCAACAATAGCTTCACAATACAAGGCACAATTAGCAGAAGCTGCAAATGTAATCGGGGATGTCCAAAATATATCTCCTTTTTTTAATCCCAATGCGAGACATGAAATATGTAATGCCGATGTCGCGCTACTTGTTGCAATGCAGTAGTTTGATTTAATAATTTTCTTAATGGAGCCTTCAAATAGTGGAACTTGTGGGCCTTGAGTCAAAAAATTAGACTTTAATACCTTAGTTACACTTTCTATGTCAGATTTAGTTATATGTTGTTTGCCATAACTGATCACGTTTATATTTGACCTATTTTTCCAATATTGCTATTAATCCATGATTGAAGTTCCTCAATACTCATCCACTCTTTATTAGAGTGACTTGAATAAATAAATCCATCTTCAACTTTCTTTCCATTTTTTACTCTATGTGTATCTTTATCCCAATCATTTATAGAGGGTAAAATCTTATAATATTCATCATATTCATATGTATAATGAGAATCTTCTTCTCCGATCATTTGTTCATGAATTTTTTCGCCTGGTCTTATTCCAATAAACTGTAATTTAGAATGGCTATCAACTGCTTTGGCAAGATCTGTTATTTTCATAGATGGTATTTTTCTTACATAAATTTCAGCGCCTACCATATCTTCAAATGCTTTCCACACTAATTCAATACATTGCTCTAATGTAATCATAAACCTTGTCATGCGTTCGTCAGTAATTGGAAAAATTCTTTTTTCTTTTAGCGACAGAAAATATGGTATGACTGAGCCTCTTGACCCCATAACGTTACCATATCTTACAACAGAGAATCTCGTACTGTGTTCACCAGAGTAAGCATTACCAGCAACAAATAACTTATCAGAAGCTAGCTTTGATGCTCCATATAAATTTATAGGAGAACTCGCTTTATCAGTTGATAATGCTACTACTTTTTTAACACCTTTATCTATACATGCATCAATTAAATTCATGGCACCATTTACATTTGTTTTTACACATTCAAAGGGGTTATACTCTGCTGTTGGAACAATTTTAGTAGCCGCTGCATGAACTACATAATCAACACCATCTAGAGCTCGATAAAGTCGATCTCTGTCCCTAATATCTCCTATGAAAAATCTTAACCGGTCGTCGTTTGAAAATTTCTGTGCCATATTCCATTGCTTCATTTCATCGCGAGAAAAAATTATTAATCTTTTTGGATTGTATTTTTTAAGTGTTAATGGAACGAACGCGTTACCAAAAGATCCGGTTCCTCCAGTTACTAAAATATTTGAGCCTTTTAACATATATTCTTATATAGTTTGTAGTAATCTATACTGTATAAACTTAAAATAAAAGTACATAGTATGACCTTTCATTAATTTCTCTGAATGAAATAGAAGAAATATTGAATACACGGGTGTTAAGTAATTTTTCTAAAAGTAGTTCTTTGCTTGATGCCTTTGAAATCTCTAAGAAATATAGCTAGTTCTAGACTTTTTATCTAATTTAATATTTTGGTTATTTAATATTAATAACATAAGAAAAAATATATTTTGGGTCTATTTGAAAGAAAATTTTCTAATTAGAGATAGAGATCATAATAATGACTGTTAAAGTTACATATACTTCTATTCTAATACTTCTATTCTACATTTTTATTCGTATGCTTTTTATTGTAAAAATTTTAATTAAAAGAAGCATAAGAACTGAGAACAAAAAAATAAAAAAAGAGTATTTTGCCGAAAATGCCATAAATGTATCTAATTTATTAAAATCTAATGCTTTTTGATATAAATCGTATTCAACAATTATAGATGGATAATAACCAAAAAATATAGCTAACGTGTCATAAAAATACTTTTCTATAACTTCTGAACCGAAGGGAATATAAAATTTTTCAATAAAAAAAAAATAATCAATAATTTTCTCTTCAGGAACCACACCAAAAAAAAAGTCATTTATTTTTTCCCCATTAAAGTATTTATTAATATTATGATCCCTTTCAATTGAATTATAGTCTTTGTAAGTGAAGTATCTAAGACTTGATGTATCTGCGAAAAGATCCTCATAAGTTAATAATCTACCTTCATAAAATGGAATAATTCCCTCTAAGTAGTCCACAACAAAAGATTTATTATCAGTCGATTTAATTAAAACCACTGTATGTCCTATTCCTTTTAAAAAGGAAAAGTCTTTAGGAAGAAAATGTAATATTGCAGCTCCTTTACCATCTTTTAAATAGCTATATGACGCACCAAAAGAAAAATTAGAACAATCGCCATTTCCTTCTTGAATTGATGTAATATATCTTTCTAGTGGCAGTAATTTTAATGACCTTAACGAAGGCTCCTTATATGGAATATTCCTAAGCTGTTCCTCAACAGCCGATAGTTTGGTTCCATTTGAGCTATCAAGAAAAATAGAAGGTTTTTCATTAAAATATTGAATACTCAATATTTTTTGAAAGGTTATTGGTTTTGATATAAAAAAAAAATAACCTAGGGAAATTAAAAAAAATAAAATAGATAATATAGTTGTTGTATAAAAAGTGACACTAAGATTTTTTTTCATATCTCTTAAATATAATATTAGAAATGAATAAAGATATACATTAGCCTCATAATAATTTTTTATTTGGTTGCGGGGGTAGGATTTGAACCTACGACCTTCAGGTTATGAGCCTGACGAGCTACCAGACTGCTCCACCCCGCGTTAAAGTATTAATAAGTCTAAAC
>MDTB01078318.1_pt1 | contig 36590 bp, 32 predicted proteins | sample 811161 | NCBI WGS metagenome assembly MDTB01 (sample SAMN05326650, study PRJNA326480) | marine metagenome | isolation source: seawater | place: Mediterranean Sea | collected 2009 | reverse complement strand
TTGTCGGAGCTGGTTTCAACATTAAATAATGGAAAATTGTGAATTGACCAAAACGAACTCCGTGTTTTCTTAAAAACCCTCGTTCTTTTTGCTCAAGAGATTTCAAATCATCTAACAATGTACTTCGCGAGACAAGACCAAGCCCTTCGATTAGCCTAAATGCAACTCCTTTTGAAAGACCAGTTAATGAGTCGTCCAATTGCATTTTTAAAATTGGTTCAAATTGCTTTTCTATCAACCGTCGTACAAAATGTTCTAATCTTCGCTTTACATTTTTCGTTATTTCAACGCCCGCTTCTGTATCAACGAAAGGAGTAACTTTTGGAGACAGAATGTCATTCCCTGCTTCTAACCGACCAACAGGAGCGTCTTGCCAAAATAGTTGGCCAGACTCACTCCAGGAGAAGTCTTTATCGGACGAATTATATAGTTTATCTGATCTTAATCTATACTGTGGCCCAAGCACGGCGTATGCAGTCGCTCTCAGCGCTTTACTCTCTTCAATCGACGTGGATTTATCTTTTTCAAAACACAAACCAACTAATGTTCCGATTAATTGATTTTCCACAAAAATTTCACTTTCCCGAGTAATCTCTGCCACCATAGTCTCCCTTTGTTTCAAACCTTTTACAAGAACTGACGTCCTTCGGTCAACAAACCTTTGAGTTAATTTACGATGCAGCTCGTCAGATAGCCTATCTTCAATTCGTCTTGTTTCACCTTGCCAATGAAAACAATCTTTTGTCCACGACCTCTTGTAAGAAACAAACGTCCATGTCCTGATAAACGCGAGTCTCTTTGATAAGACTTCGATATCACCTTCTAGGTTATCAAGCCGTCTCAATTGTTCAACAAGCCAGTGGTCAGGTATTTCTCCTGGATCTCGCAAGAATTGAAAAATAGTATTGAGGAGATTAGCATGATCAAAATCTGATAATTTTCTAAAATCAGGTATCTGACAAACTTCCCAAAGTAATTTTATGTCTTTTGGTAAAAAAATATTATCACTAAAATTAAATCGATCTGATAAAAATCGAAGGACATTGATGTCAGTAGCCTCATTAGTTTTTACAAAATTTTCATTTTTCGATGGTAACTCCAATGATTTTAATAAAAACTCGATTGAATTAAAATTGAGTCGCGAATTTCGCCACTGCAAATATTTGACAGTAGAAAACTTACTCAATTCAATTGACTGAACTAACTTTGGCTCCAAACCTTCAACATCGCTGGTAACCCCAAAAGTTCCATTAGTTTTATACCTACCTGCACGCCCAGCAATTTGTCCTAATTCACTTGGTAATAACTCCCGTTCTTTTCTTCCATCAAATTTAAACAATTTTGCAAAAGCGACATGTTTTATATCTAGATTTAAACCCATGCCTATGGCGTCTGTTGCCACTAAATAATCAACATCGCCATTTTGGTAAAGATCAACCTGAGCATTACGGGTCCTTGGTGATAGCGCTCCCATTATAACCGCAGCTCCTCCTTTTTGGCGCCGAATAAGTTCTGCAATCGAATAAACATCTGAGACCGAAAAACTTACAACCGCGGAGCGTTCAGGTATTCTTGAAATTTTATTTTTTCCTCTGTAGCTTAATTCTGAAAACCTCTGCCGTTTAATAATGTTGGCTTCAGGAATTAAATTTTGTATCTTGACCACCATAGTGTCAGAGCCCATAAACATCGTTTCTGTTGTTCCACGAGAATACAATAACCGGTCAGTAAAAATATAACCTCGTTCCGGATCAGCACACAACTGAATCTCATCTACAGCTACAAAATCCACGCCCAAGTCAGGTGGCATAGCCTCAACAGTACAAACCCAATATTTTGGATTTTGCGGTACTATTCTTTCCTCACCCGTAATTAAAGCAATCTCAGTATCTCCTCTCAGAACAACAAGTTTATCAAAAATTTCACGTGCAAGTAATCTTAACGGTAGACCGATCACTCCACTTCCGTACCCGAGCATCCGCTCCAAAGCAAGAAACGTTTTGCCCGTATTTGTTGGACCTAAGACAACAGTAATTTTTTTATCGCGCGCCATCTTTCCTTCCGTGTATAAATTGTAGAAAGTCCCCTATGGCGAAGAGAATTTAGTTTTACAAAAATCTGATGAATGATTCAATACAAGCTAAAAATATTCAATCAATAGTCTCATCTTTTATCCTGTTAAAATTTAAATTTATAAAATTCAAAACTTATTATTGTCGTTTGCGTGCTGACAAAAAAACTTGCTTACGTAACGTAAATATTGACGCTTGCGTCACTTTTTTTCTTGAAACTAGTTAAAGTAAATATTAATTATATCGTCTAAGATTGGAGGTTCAATGACAGACCAAATGCAAAAAGCAGTTAATTCTTTACTAGAAAAAATGGCAGGACAAGAAATTGATGGCTCTATAAAATTTGAAATCGAGAGTGTTGGTTCAATAGTTATTATTGATGGGACAGTTAAAGAGTCAGAGGAAGAAACGGACTGTACGTTAAAAGGTACATTTGAAACATTCAACGACATCTTTAGTGGAGATATTAGTTCGACCTCAGCTTTCATGAGTGGAAAGCTAAAAATAGAAGGTTCAATGGGAATAGCAATGAGATACAATGAGATTTTATCTTAGATGCATGTTACCAATTCTCCTAAAAGTAATTACCCTGTACTGTCCGGAGGCAATTTAAAATTTGCAACTGCGTCCGATGGACGAAAGGTACGATTTGGTTTGTGGCCATCTGGATCGAAGGGCTTACTTGTATTCTTTAACGGCAGAAACGAGTATCTTGAAAAGTACAATGAAACTTATAAAAAATTCCAAAATCTTGGTTATGCCGTTTTAGCTTTCGATTGGAGAGGACAGGGACTTTCAGAACGAGAAAAAAAACTTGAACATTTAGGCTATGTACAAAGTTTCGCAGAGTATCAACTAGACGTTCAAGCAGTTCTCAACCGAACTGAGGTAAAAAAAATTATTGGTCCTAGATTTCTTGTTGCGCATTCGACAGGAGGATGCATAGGCTTAAGAACTCTTATGAATAGAGAATTCGCCTTCGAACGTGCTATATTCTTGGCCCCACTTTGGGGTGCTCTTCCGATGCAACATCTTTCATATCGTATAAGCCGCCTGATGGTGCGCGCTGGATGGGATAAGAAGTCACCCATCTCGCCAAAGTTTAAGCCGTACATATTAACCACAACCCCTAAACGGAACTGTCACACTTCAGACCAAATACAATTTAAAAGGTTACAAGAAATAATAATTGCTGACCCGCGACTTTCAGCTGGACCTGCAACCTTTGGATGGATATCTGCAGTAGGCAACGAGCTCTTGGACCTTGATAAGCAAAAACCATTGGAATTGCCACACTTAGTATTACTAGGGCAAGACGACTCATTGATTTCAGCAAAAGCTGTGAAAAAAAAATGTGTAAGCAACTCAAACTGCGAACTTCATATTATTCCGGGAGCAAGGCACGAACTACTTATTGAGAAACAAGAAATTGTTTCCTCAGTTTGGAAAAAGATTAATAAGTTTTTAACTGTGGCTCATTGATTAAAACTTTTTTTTGACAAAATTGCCAGTGCCGCCTGGTGAATTGATTCATCGCCACATGCCATTATTTGACCGCCATCGACGGCAGGACCGCCACTCCAATTAGTAACGATTCCTCCAGCTGCCTCAATCAATGCAATAGGAGCATGAACATCATATGGTTTTAAACCTGCCTCAATAACTAAGTCTAAATGACCGGCTGCTAATAGTGCATATGCATAAGCATCTAACCCGTACCGACAAAGCCTAACTCTCATTGCAACTGCTTGAAATGCTTTTCTTTCTAACGCAGTTCCAATTTCAGGAAAAGTCGTCGACAAAAAAGCAGCTTCTAAACTTTTACATTGTCTTACAGATAATTTAATTGATAAATGATTCCTCGTATATTCAGAAAACCCAAGCCCCCCTATAAAAAACTCTTGAGTAAACGGTTGATAGACTACTCCTAAAACTGGTTGACCATCTTTAGAAACAGAAACTAACACTGTCCAAACCGGGATCCCACTTATAAAAGCACGAGTGCCATCAATTGGATCCAGGAACCAGGTAAAACCGCTTGTACCACTTGAAATTCCCTGCTCTTCCCCTACGATCCCGTCATTGGGTCGCATATTTTTAATGTATGATCTCATTTTATCTTCGGACTTTTGATCGGCCTCAGTTACAGGATCAAAACCGTTAGACAGTTTATTTTTTATTTGCAAGCCAGGCTGCCTAAAATATTTAAGACCCGTTACCCCACCCAAAATGGCAACTGTTTTTGCCAACTTTATCAGGCTAAATTTTTCTTGCTGTTCCATCTCTTTAATTTTCAATAATTTATAAAAATTTTATCTAGGAAATAATTAGACAAATTAATCGACTAACTTGCTATTTTTTGACTTTTTTTTCGTTCGTGGGGATCCAACAGTCGTTTCCTTAGCCTAATGCTAGCCGGGGTTACCTCAACCAATTCATCATCATCAATATACGCTATGGCTTGTTCTAATGAAAAGCGAGTCGGTGGTGTCAACCTGATAGATTCATCCGTACCCGAAGCTCGAACATTTGTCAGTTTTTTACCTTTCAACGGATTAACCTCTAAATCATTATCTCGCGTATGCTCCCCTATGATCATGCCTTGATAGACATCTTCTCCCGCGCCAATAAAAAAACGCCCTCTGTCTTCTAAATTAAAGATCGCATATGCAACTGAACTTCCATTTTCCATCGAAATGAGTACGCCCTGTCGCCTCCCTAAAATTGAACCTTTTACAGGCTCCCAGGAGTTAAAAACTCTATTTAATATCCCTGTTCCACGAGTATCCGTCATAAACTCGCCATGATATCCAATCAATCCTCTTGAAGGGACTAGCGAAACGATCCTTGTCTTTCCGGTTCCCGAGGATTTCATCTCGAGTAACTCTCCTTTTCGCAAAGATAACTTTTCAATAACTGTACCACAAAATTCATCATCAACATCTATAGTCACCTCCTCAACAGGCTCATTCTGAATTCCTTCTATCTCTCTATATACAACCCTTGGTCGCGAAATAGAAAGCTCAAAACCCTCCCGCCTCATGTTCTCAATAAGTACGCCCATCTGTAGTTCACCACGTCCTGACACATCAAAAGCATCACCAACCGGGGTATCCGCAACCTTAATCGCAACATTGCTTTCGCACTCTTTAAGGAGCCTATCTCGAATCACCCGGCTCTGCACTTTTTTACCGTCCCTTCCAGCTAGTGGACTATCATTGATTCCAAAAGTAACAGTTATTGTGGGGGGATCAATCGGTTGTGATGGAAGAGGTTTCTTTATACTGGGATCTGCAATCGTGTCGGCAACTGTAGCCTTACTCATCCCGGCTAAAGAAACTATGTCACCAGCCTCTGCAAAATCAATCGATTGCTGCTTTAATCCTCTAAAAGCAAGGATTTTGCTTACCCGAAAGGTTTCCAAAATGTTACCGTCTCTACCTAATGCACACAAACTTTGTCCAGTTTTTAAAGTACCGCTTTCGATCCGACCGGTAAGTATCCGACCTAAAAAATTATCACCATCTAACATGGTCGCAAGCATTTTAAATGAGCCAGATCGTTCTGTTGCTTGTGATGGTGCTGGAACATGCTCACCAACTAATTTAAAAAGCGCGTCTAGATTATTTCTTGGTCCGTCCAGAGAGTCATCAGCCCAACCAGATCTCCCAGAGGCATATAGTACTGGAAAATCAAGTTGCTGATCATCAGCGCCTAAGTTCGCAAACAAATCAAATACTTCATTAAGGGCTCGATCTGGCTCAGCCTCCATTTTGTCAACTTTGTTAAATACAACGATCGGCTTTAACCCCAAAGCAAGTGCCTTGGCAGTTACAAATTTAGTCTGTGGCATAGGACCTTCCGCTGCATCCACAAGCAAGACCACTCCATCGACCATCGATAAAATTCGTTCAACTTCTCCACCAAAGTCAGCATGCCCAGGAGTATCCACAATGTTATAGCGTATATTTTTCCAAACAACTGAAGTAGCTTTCGCAAGGATAGTTATTCCGCGCTCACGTTCAAGATCATTACTATCCATAGCACGGTCAACCATCGATTCATTATCTCTAAATTCTCCAGACTGCTTGAGTAGTTCATCAACCAAAGTCGTTTTACCGTGGTCAACGTGAGCAATTATCGCAATGTTTCTTAAGTCCATGTAGGTTTCCGCCATAAATTAGAAATTTTTAATCCCTTTGCCTTACTTGCACATACCAAAAAAGGCAAGTAATTTGGTGATGGGTATCGATTTAAAAACCCTAATTAATTGTGGGAAATAGTAACATATGAAAAGTATGGTTTTGAATGAGCTTAATGGAAAATTAAATATGATCAATATTGCAAAACCTGATTGCTCACCAGATGCGGTTTTAATTAAAGTTCTAACCACAAGCCTAAACTTTGCCGATACACTCTTAATTGCGGGCAAATATCAAGAAAAACCAGATTTGCCTTTTGCTCCTGGTATGGAGGTATGTGGTCTGATTGAGGAGCGTGGAGAAAATGTTAATAATTTTACAGTAGGCCAACGAGTTGTTGCTTATGTTGGTTTTGGAGGCTTAACAGAATTTATGACAGTTGAAAAAAACCTGTGTTTTCCGATACCAGATAATCTCTCCAACGAAAAAGCTGCCTCCTTATTGATAGCGTATGGCAGTACAGAGTTAGCATTAAATTACAAGGCCAAATTACAAAAAAAAGAAACTTTATTAGTTCTAGGCGCATCTGGAGGGGTTGGTTTATCGGCGGTGCAAATCGGTAAGGCGATGGGCGCCTTCGTTGTGGCTGTTGCGCGCGGCAAACAGAAATGTTCATTGCTAAAATCAATGGGAGCGGACCTAGTTGTTGACACCAACATTGTTGATCTAAGAACTGAACTAACCCGATTAAAAGCCATAAACGTAGTTTTTGATCCAGTCGGAGGCACACAATTTAAAGAGGCACTATCATTATCAAGACCAGAAACAAGAATACTCCCGATAGGTTTTGCTAGTGGCAATATACCTAGTATCCCGGCTAATATTATAATGGTAAAAAATGTTACGGTGATTGGTTTTCAAATTGGGACTTATCGATCATTTAAACCAGATGTGTTAAAAACTTGCTTTAACCGTTTAATAAAGATGTGGTCTGAAAACATTATAAATCCATACATAGGGAATACTTTTTCTCTAGACCAGTCAAATGAAGCAATTGATATAATTCGACATAGACAAGCCAAAGGAAAAGTTGTTGTAAACGTTTGCAATTAGTTAATCAGAAAAGCATGCTCAACAAACTCTTTAAAAGTCGGATAAAAATCAGCAACTATTTTTTTAATACCCGCGGCGTTTGGATGTATTCCATCCTGTTGCATAAAAGATAAAAATAAGGAAACATCTTTATGGCTTATGGCGCTAAAAAAATTTTCATAGTAAAATATATCAAATTCAGTTTGTAATAATTTATACATTTTGTCAAATTTGATTTTATAGTCGGAACCAAAATTAGCTGACGCACGGATGCCCACGAGTAAAGTTGGGAGACCCCTTTTTTTTGCCTTGATAATCATTTTGCGGAGATTTTCAAATGAATGATCCGGAGGTATTCCTCGCAATAAATCGTTCCCACCAAGTATTATAACTACACCAGAAACATCAGAAGAGACGCTCCAATCGAACCGCTCAAGACCGCCCGCAGTTGTGTCGCCAGACACCCCAAAGTTGAGTAAGTCTACTGAAAAATTATCCTCAAGAAGACGCATCTGCAACTGGGAAACTAAATTATCCTCAGGCATTAGTCCAAAACCTTGGGTAAGACTATCTCCAATCATTGCAATAGTTACAGGACGATTTTCTGCACTACTAACGAAATTAAGACTGAGGAATAACAAAAGAAAATTGACGCCAAATAGCAATTTTAAAAAGACACTTGTCTTTCTGTATCTCTCCCACATATTGTTTCTTATTAGAAGAATTAATGGCGGGAATTTCTTTTTTATGTCAAAAACTTTTCTCAAACTAAGAGACATCAACTTATCCTTTAAAACCAAAGCTGGGTTAATTAGAATTCTAAATGACGTAAACTTAGAAGTTATGCAAGGAGAAGCTATAGCATTAGTTGGACCATCGGGCTCAGGAAAATCATCTCTTTTAATGCTTATTGGTGGTTTAGAACGGCCGTCCAGCGGTCAAATTATAATTCAAAATAAAGACATTAGTAGACTTAACCAACCCTCCTTGACAAAGTTTAGGCGCGATATGATTGGTGTTATCTTTCAATCTTTTCATTTAATACCAACAATGACTGCGCTTGAAAACGTTATGATTCCTTTGGAAATTTTGAACGCAACGGATATTTTTGAAAAAAGTTATGAAGCATTGCAAAAAGTAGGTTTAATTGAAAGAAAATCGCATTATCCCGCAGAACTTTCCGGAGGAGAACAACAAAGAGTCGCATTAGCGAGAGCTATTGTGAGCCAGCCAAAACTTCTTCTTGCAGATGAACCAACAGGAAACTTGGACAAAGAGTCAGGAAATTTGGTGACTAAAATGCTTTTTGAATTGAAAGATGAGGTGGAATCAACTTTAATTATTGTAACCCACTCTAGTGAGCTTGCTAATAGATGTGGCAGACAAATTTCTATCAATGATGGAAAATTAATTAGTTGATCCAAATCAAAATAAAGTTTGGTTAAGTGCAAAATGAAAAATATCCTAAAAATTGCTACGAGAGAGATTCGAGGTGGAATAAAAGGCTTTAGAGTATTTCTAATTTGTCTTGCCTTGGGTTCTATGGCATTGGCCACAATAAACTCTATCAAAAAGTCTATCGACGTAGGGCTTAACGAAAAGGGTGTTGAAGTCCTCGGTGGAGACATATCAATAAAACTTACTTACCGGTTTGCAACAGAAAATGAAATTAAATTTATTAAGATTAATTCTTCGTCATTCACGGAAACAACAGATTTCAGATCAATGGCAGTCGTGGTTGAAAATGATAAAATCGTAGATAGTACTTTGATTCAAGTAAAAGGGATCGATGATAAATATCCTCTATACGGTAAAATTTTACTAGACCCCGAAATGGATCTTACTGACGCACTTGAAAAAAAAAATAACGCGTATGGAGTTATCGTAACAAAACCCCTTCTGGCAAGATTAGACTTGGAGATTGGGGATCGTATAAAGATTGGTGACAATTTTTTCGAAATTCGTGCTCAAATCCTGAAAGAACCTGATGCTGGGAGTAACACGTTCTCTTTTGCTCCTCGGGTTATTACTTATAATACCGGGCTAATTGAGAGTGATCTTCTTGGTTCAGGCACAATGTTTGATACAAATTACCGATTAGTTGCACCTGAAATGGAACTTGAAACCATTAAACAAGCAGCGGCGAAATTATTTAAAGAAAGCGGAATGCGATGGCGAGATAGCACAAACGCAACACCCGGGATAGATCGGTTTGTTGAACGACTATCTTCATTTTTGCTTTTAATAGGAATGGCGGGATTGGCTATTGGTGGAATTGGGGTGGCGCTATCAGTGACAGTTTACCTTGAAACTAAACGTTCTACAATAGCGGTATTTAAAACTTTGGGTGCCTCAGATTCTACAATTTTTACCGTATATTTCCTAATAATTTTGGTCCTCGCAGTCGCGGGATCAGTCATTGGTGCTATACTAGGCGCACTACTACCAATATTTCTTGAGCCTTTAATGGCTCCAAAATTCCCGATACCAGTTATTTTTAGTTTTTACTATCAACCCATCCTTCAAGCAATATTTTACGGTATTTTGACTGCTATTATTTTTTCTTTATGGCCTCTGGGTAGAATGCTTAAAAATAATGTCACCAGCCTTTTGCGAAATTTTGTGAGTCAAACCATACTTCTTCCTGATCTGCGTTACCAATTATTCACGGCAATTACTTTATTAGTTCTTATTCTAGTTTTTTCTTTAAGATCTCCACAACCTCTCGTTTCAATTAGTGTGTTTTCTGGAATAGCAGTATCGTTACTAGGCTTGTTAGCCATGGCTAAATGTATAAAAGCTCTGTGTAGTATCTTTTCAAAGCGCAAGATTTTCAAAAAAAATCTAAAAATTCACTTGGCATTATCCTCATTAGGAGGACCAAATAATGAAATTGCTTTAACCATGCTATCGGTTGGTTTAGGCCTCGTAGTTCTAGCGACCATTGGACAAATGGACAATAATTTAAGAAAAAATATAAATAATGACCTTACTGAACGGGCTCCCACTTTTTTTTTAATTGATATTCAACCTCAACAATTATCACCCCTTGAGAATTCAATGCTTAATATTGGGCAGATTTCAGAATTTTCGTCGGCACCAATGCTTCGAGGAGTGATCTCTCACATTAACGGTATTCCAGCCAAAGAGTTTGCTGGAGACCACTGGGCAATACGCGGAGATCGTGGATTGACGTATTCCAAAACACCCCCAAGAAACAGTTCAATAATTGAAGGTCAGTGGTGGGATCCTAATTATGAAGGCGAACCTCTAATAAGTTTTGCAAAGGAGGAAGCGCTAGAAATGGGTCTCAGTTTAGGGGACAAAATTACCGTCAACGTTCTGGGTCGAGATTTAGTTGGAACAATAAAAAATTTTAGAAATGTAAACTTCGCAACAATGCGCATCAACTTCCTGATGGTTTTTAATCCTAGTGCCTTAAATAAAGCACCTCATTCGTATATTGCTACAGTCTTTTCCAAAGAAAGGTCTGAGAGAGATTTACTTAAAATAATTGGTAAGGATTATCCCAACGTGACAGCGATCTCAATGCAAGATACGCTCTCTCGTGTGACCGAAACTCTTACAACAATAGCCGCAATCACCAGATGGAGTTCCGGCATGACCATAGTAATTGGTTTTGTCGTTTTAGTTGGTGTCGCAGTAGCCACCGAAAACAAGCGTCGGTACGAAGCGTGTTTACTTAAAACTCTCGGAGCCTCTAACCCTCAAATATTGATAAGTTTTACCTTGCGATCAGCTATTGTTGGTGCAGGTGCAGGTTTAATGGCGATATTAGTATCAAACTTAGCAACTTGGTTAATTTTAACTGGATTCATGAACTCGCAGTTCAGGTTTAACCTGAACACTGCACTAATTATTGTAGTTATTGGAATTATGACTAACGTTTGCGCGGGACTAATCTTTTCATGGAGGCCTTTGTCGGCTAGTATTTCCCAAACTCTTCGGCACAAAGATTAAAAACAAATATATAAAAATAATAAAAAGATCTTGAAAACCTTCGCATAAAGAACAATATACTGTTATAAGAGTTTATTTTGTTAAATAATATGAGGAGAATTTAATGGCTGACTATCAATCTGCTAGAGTTGCAAGTAGAGCAGCAGATATTTCTAAAGACGTCGGATTACAGGCACATATGACCAAGGTTTATTCTCTAATGGCTGTGGCCATGATAATAACTGGGTTAGTGGCGTACGCCGTTGGAACATCACCAACAATGCTAGCTGCAATTTTTAACACCCCCCTGAAATGGATCGTAATGTTTGCGCCATTGGGCGTTGTGTTTATTTTTGGAGCAAAAATTAACTCAATGAGGTACGAAACCGCACAACTCGTATTTTGGGTGTTTGCAGGTCTAGTTGGGTTGTCAATTTCATATATTTTTGCCGTATACACCGGCATATCAATTGCTCAAACATTTTTCACCACTGCGATAGCGTTTGCTTCTTTGAGCCTGTACGGCTACACGACCAAAAGAGATTTAAGTGGTATGGGTAGTTTCTTGTTTATGGGATTGATTGGACTTCTAGTGGCATCAATTTTAAATATATTTATTCAGAGTTCTGCAATGCATTTCGCGGTATCCATAATAGGGGTGTTGATATTTGCAGGTTTAACAGCCTATGACACGCAAAACATAAAGCAAACATATTTACAGTTGAGAAGCTCGTATGGGGAAGCAGCTGCTGCAAAAGCTGGTATAATGGGGGCTTTGAGTTTGTATTTGAACTTTTTAAACATGTTCATGTTTCTTTTAAGTTTTATGGGAAATAGAGAATAAAAGTAAGGTTCTGAACTAAGATAAATAAAAGTCACTTTTGCAGTGACTTTTATTTTATCTTTCCTTCTTTGTACTCAACATGCTTCTTTACAACGGGATCATATTTTTTCACTGACATTTTATCAGTCATAGTTCGAGCGTTCTTTTTAGTAACATAAAAATGTCCTGTATCAGCAGTAGAGTTCAATCTAATCTTTATGGTTGTTGGTTTAGCCATATTGACTTCTCCCTGTTTTAACTCGGCACTTTATAATAGGTTATTGTATAAAATTACATTGTCTTCTACACGCTACTCACAAAGTGTCAATACTATGGTGCTTTTATCTTTATTAAAGTTTCAATTTTTTTTTATTTAAACCAGTTGAACCTCCCGTATAAAACGGCACAAAATCAAAAATATAGTTATTCGCTATCAATTTAAGCAAATGATCTAATGCAATTCGTGTTATTATAGGTAAATCAAGATTTGCAACTTTAGAAATATCAATCCAATGTAAATCAATCAACTCCCCAGACGCTTTAGAAAAGTCGTCTAAATCATCGCAAATATGCTTAGCACTACAAAAGAAAAATCTCGTGTCAAACCTTCGAGATCTGCCGGGAGGAGTAACTGCACGAAAAAAGAAATACAAATTACTCAAATTGGGCCCGTTACCACCAGAAAAAAATTTAGTCCAACTTATAGGAAATTTATTAAACTTTCCTTTACAAGACAACCTCAATCCAGTTTCTTCCCAAAGTTCTCGAATACCTGTAATTCCTAAATTTAAGCTATCCGAAAAATCGGTATCTAACATTAAAAACTTTTTTTGTCGATTACTCATTACTTTTCCGAGTGGAACGTCATTATCGGACGATTCCCAAACTCCACCGGGAAATACATATTTGTTGGGCATGAATGACGCTGTCGAAGCGCGCCTACCCATTAGAATTGAATGCCTGGATTCGTGCCGTCTTATAAGCACAATTGTTGCTGCATTTTTAATTTCATACATGACGTAGCCTTCGTAGGCCTCACTCGATGACCGTAACTTTACAGAGTCTTTTGATCAAAGTACACGACATAGTTTTGACACAGTATAATACCCGCTATTTTCAAAATTAATTGGATCAAAATTTATCCAGACCATACAAAGTCTATTTGAAAAAAATTTTCATCAGACACATTTAATTCGGTCAATTTTTTATAAACCTGTACCAATGCAATATACAAAAAACCGATTTTCTTAATATGGTTTTAACTTTATATATAGACCGACTTTATATCTAGCCCAAACAGATAAGATTTATTTTTTCGATATCAAACTATTACACTTTCAAAATCGCAAACTTCAACCTACGCACTGGGTAGCAGTTTAATTCAATCGTTATCCAAATTTAATCAGATTGTTTGCCAAGACAGACAAATATTAAATAAATATATAGTACTATCTATGACAAAAATGTGATTTAACCACGATTTTTGCCTTTACTTTTTACGGATTTTGCTGAAATTATTGAAAATGAATAAAGAGACAGCACAACACTATGCTATGGATGCCCTTCTGTGGTTAGCAAAAGATAACTATTACCTCAACAATTTCCTTATTTCCTCCGGCGCAAATACCCTTGATTTACGACTACGATCAAAAGATCCAGAATTCCTTAGTTTTGTTCTGGATTATTTTATGACATCAGATGATCTAATACTCGCTTTAAGTAAAGATTTAAAGGTCTCACCTGAGAAAGTACGAACAGCACGTTTAGTTCTATCAGGAAGAGATTTGCATCAATGGACGTAAAATGAATTCAAACACATTAAAACAAATTGAAAAACTATCTATTAATAGTAACAAACCTCTGCTTATTTTTGATGCTGATGAAGTGCTTGTACTTTTTGCAAGCCACTTTTCAAAATTTCTTAAACAACACGGTTGGAGACTAAATCTGAAAAGCTACAGGCTTGACGATGCAATCCACAATATCCAAGATGGTTATATTGCAGACAAAATAACATATCAAAATCTAATTGATGATTTCATAAATAAAGAGACAATCAATCAACCTGAAGCACCAGGCGCCTCAACAACTCTTCAAAAATTTAGTGATCTTGCTGAAATCATAATCCTGACAAATGTACCTTACCGAGTACTTTCTGATCGGATTGAAAATCTTTCTAATTTAAAGATGAATTACCCAATTATTAGTAACGCTGGTCTCAAAGGACCCGCACTTGTTGAAATCACAAAATTAACGAACAAAACCTGCATTTTTGTGGATGATAATCCATTTCAAATTGCAAGTGCCGCAGATTATACTCCACACATCTGCCGATTTCACTTTACTGCTTGTAAAATCGTAAAGAAAACAATGCCATATGCAGAAGGCGCAACACATCGACCAAAATCATGGTCAGACATAGACTCATTATTAACCGATATTCTCGATTAAGTCTTCGCTATAGTCGCTAAAACCGTTACCAAAGTTTTTGGAAGCAAAACTGGCTTTCTTTGAATTGCATCGACATAAACGTGTACAAACAGTACCTGTGCTGCACAATCAAATTCATCAGCATTGAAAAGACCAACACCATAAGTTACTGATGTATTACCAACCTTTTCCACACTAAGTCCACAGGAAATTTTGCTTGGGAATCCCAGCTCCGAAAAGTAATCGCATTGAGTTCGGACAGCCAATCCTATAATATCATCGTTAGGGACGTTTAGTGCTCCACTAATAGTCAACCAATGGTTGATTATACTATCTGCAAACTCATAATAAACGACATTATTAAGGTGCCCATAAACGTCATTATCACGCCACCTAGTTTCATATGATTTGAAAAAAGTGTAATTTTCTTTGTTTTTTCGTAATGGCTTCATATAATGTAACAGTTTTCTTTAAGTATTCTTTAATTTAGAGGTTTTCGATGAATATTAAAGGAATCATTTTCGATAAAGACGGAACCTTATTTGATTTCCAAAGTTCATGGGGCGATAAGACATTTGAGTTTCTAAAAATATTAAGTAATGGAAGTTCTCCCCTACTACTAAAACTAGCCGATGCACTAAATTTTGATTTAGATCAAAGATTATTTTATCCTAACAGTATTTTTATCGCGGGAACAACCGAAGAAACATTAGCCTTAATTCATCCAATCATTCCAGAAAAAAATAAGGATTTTATCCTGACCATCCATAAAGAGTGTTACGCAAATCAAAAACAAATTCCAGTGAAAAATCTTTTTAATGTGTTACACTACCTCCATAAAATTGGTTACATGCTAGGTGTAGTCACGAATGATTTAGAGCAGCCTACCATTAATCAGCTACGTGATAGTCGGATACTTCAATTTTTTTCTACTGTTTTAGGGTCAGATAGTGGTTACGGAGCAAAACCAAAACCGTCACAATTAATAGAATTCCAAAGAAGAAAAGGATTACTAGCTAGGGAAATATTGATGGTAGGTGACAGTACGCACGATATGGTGGCGGCTAAAGCTGCAGGCATGAGATCTTTTGCCGTTCTTACTGGGGTGGCTTCTAGAAGCGATCTAGAACCCTATGCAGAGACAGTTTTCGACGATATATCTTTTTTGCCAAATTGGTTGAAAAAACAAAAATACTAGGAAATAGATTTTATAATTGCATCAACCGACGCTTTTGCATCGCCATACAACATGCGAGTATTTTCTTTATAAAATAATGGGTTCTCAATACCTGAATACCCGGTTCCTTGACCTCGCTTTGATACAATGACATTTTTTGCCTTCCAAACCTCAAGGACTGGCATCCCTGCAATTGGACTGTTAGGGTCGTCCTGCGCAGCAGGATTTACTATATCATTTGATCCAATCACTACTACAACGTCTGTACTTGGAAAATCAACATTTATCTCGTCCATTTCTAAGACAATATCATACGGAACTTTGGCCTCAGCCAACAGAACATTCATGTGCCCGGGCAATCTACCAGCAACTGGATGGATTGCGAACCTGACCAAAATATTTTTATTTTTCAATCTTTTCGTCAACTCCGAAACCGAAGATTGAGCTTGAGCTACTGCCATACCATATCCCGGTACAATAACTACACTGCTAGCATCATTAATTAAATTCGCTACGTTTTCTGCATCAGTAGCTATCATTTCACCATCTATATCCATCGCAGGACCTGACGGTCCCCCAAAGCCACCAAGAATTACGGAAACAAAATTTCTATTCATGGCCCGGCACATAATATAAGACAAGATTGCCCCAGAAGAACCAACCAAAGCCCCTGTAACGATCAAAAGATCGTTACCAAGCATAAATCCCGTTGCTGCTGCAGCCCAACCTGAATAACTATTTAACATTGACACAACGACTGGCATGTCGGCTCCCCCTATTGCCATTACCAAATGAGCCCCGATAACAAAAGCCACAAATGTCATCAAAATCAATGTCCAGATGCCTGCATGCTGCAAATACAGCCAACCCAGAATAATAGCTATTAATAATAATCCAGCATTTATGAAATGCCTTCCTGGTATAGTTAACGCTTTACCATCGATCGAGCCCGCCAATTTTCCATACGCGACTACTGAACCCGTAAAAGTTATCGCTCCAATAAAAACTCCTAAAAATATTTCTATTTCGTGAATTACGATTTCCACTCCAATTAATCCAGCTGGTGGATTAATATCTGAATTTATTCCAATAAAAACTGCAGCAAGACCAACAAATGAATGAAGCGCAGCCACTAGCTCCGGCATTTCCGTCATTTGTACCCTTTGAGCTAAAAATACTCCTATAATTGATCCAATAATCAATGCCGGAAATAAAAAACTAAAAAAAGAAATTTTTACCTCCGGTCCAAAAATTGTACCCAAAACCGCTAACGCCATACCCACTATACCGAACCAAATCGCTCGCTTTGCCTTTTCTTGATTACTCAGACCTCCCAAAGCTAATATAAACAGAACGCTGGCTGCGATGTATGAGGCCGTTACGATACCAATACTCATTTTTTACCTAACCAATCTAACTTTTTTTAAACATCGAGAGCATTCTACGAGTTACCATGAACCCACCTACGATATTTATTGTTGCTATGAGAATAGAAACTCCGGCTAATAGCTCAATCAGGAAACCAGCAGTATTGATTTGAAGTAAAGCACCCAATATAATAATCCCTGAAATGGCGTTCGTTATGGCCATCAAAGGAGTGTGAAGCGCATGGCTTACATTCCAAATAACTTGAAATCCAATGAAACACGCTAAAACAAAAACGATGAAGTGTTGCATAAAACTCGGTGGTGCATAAGCACCAATAAACGCCATTAATAATCCGCCTGCAACTAAAAGAAGTAGCTGACGTTGCCCTGATTTTCTTAATTTATCAGACTCTAAATTTCTAGCTACATCAGCACCAGAATCAATCGGTAACTTACTGACAGTTTTAGAAATTGCGCTAACTTTTGGAGCGGGAGGTGGAAAGGTCACTTTGCCACCGTGAGTCACTGTCGCGCCTCTTATAACATCATCTTTCATATCAATTTTAATATTTCCATCTTTATTTGGGGTCAAATCATCGACCATATGTCTAATATTATTAGCATAAAGGGTTGACGCTTGGGTTGCCATTTGACTCGGAAAATCTGTGTAACCGATGATTGTCACTCCATTTTTTGTTTCAATTTTTTTATCCGGTACAGTCAGATCACAATTTCCTCCTCGCTCCGCAGCTAAATCAACTATTACAGACCCAGATTTCATTGCTGAGACCATATCTTTTAACCAAAGTTTTGGAGCATCTACCCCTGGTATTAACGCAGTTGTTATTACAATATCAATGTCGGATGCCTGCTTTTTAAAGCACTCTAATTGCTTCTCTCGAAATTCAGGACTTGATGGCGCCGCGTACCCTCCTTCACCAGAGGCATCTTCGTTAAAGTCTAAAAACAGAAACTCAGCACCCATTGACTCTATTTGTTCAGAAACTTCAGGTCGCACATCAAAAGCTCGTACAATAGCACCCATAGACTGGGCTGTTCCTATGGCAGCCAAGCCAGCGACGCCAGCACCAATAACTAGAACCTTTGCAGGAGGCACTTTACCTGCTGCTGTAATTTGTCCTGTAAAAAAACGACCGAAATTATTACCAGCTTCGATCACAGCACGGTATCCTGCTATATTTGCCATTGACGACAAGGCATCCATTTTTTGCGCTCTACTAATTCGAGGAACCATGTCCATCGCTATGCATGTAACGCCTCTAGCTTTAAGTTTTGTCAGAAGTTCAGCATTCTGATCTGGCCAAATAAAACTGATTAGAACTTGTCCTTTAGAAAACTTTTGGACTTCTTTATCGTTTGGAGCTCTGACTTTTATTATTACATCTGCCTCTTTCCACAGCGATGCTGAGGACTTCACGACTTTCACTCCTGCATCTTTATAGTCTTGATCAGAAAAGCGGGCCATCGAACCGCCTCCCGCTTGTACAAAACACTGATGCCCTAATTTTTGAAGGTAACTCGCACTTTCTGGGGTGAGAGCCACTCTATTTTCACCATTAAATATTTCTTTTGGAGCACCTATTCTCATCTTTTTTCCTCAACACTATTTTCCAAACTTTTTTGTAACCTTAAAGCTATCACAAACAAAGGGTCTTTGTTCACAAGTTGATTTGTCAATTTCGTTTATCTTGTAAATCACGAATCCTCGAAGATAAAATTCTTACTAAACCCCTTACAAATGGATCTGTGGCTTCAATTTTTGCTTCAAACTCAGTTTTCGAAACTGCCATAACCAACGCATCACTCATAGCTCGAGCATGAGCCATTCGTAGCTTGCCTTCTATAACTCCCATTTCTCCAAAAATTTCACTCACACCAATTTTGTGGTCTGGCACCTTAGTCTCATTGTAGGGAAGGAATATTCCGACTTCACCTTCGACCAAAAGAAAAATTTCTGTTGATTTCTCCCCAGACTTGAACACGAATTGCCCTGGTCTAAAAGTAAGTTTTTTCACCTAATCCTCATTATTTTGTTTAAATAATTATCTTCATTTTCTCAGCGGCGAAAAACATACTATCGGAGGGTAGGTTGTTTTCCAACTCTTTCAGCTGCTCATCAGTTCTATTTGGTGCGTGATGGGCTATAGCTATCTTTTTACATTCAGATCTTTCTGCAAACGAGACGCCTTGTTGCACGCTTGAGTGACCCCAACCTTTCTTAGACGCTAATTCACTGTCCAAAAACATACCGTCCCAAATAACGAGGTCAGCACCATGAGAAATAGCTAATAAGTTTGCATCAACATCATTATCTCCTCCAACCTCATGATCAAGAAAACAACACACTTTTTTTCCACGTTCTTCGATAAGATAACCTGATGCACCGCCAGGATGGTTCAATTTTACGGGTTTTATAGATGTACCAGATATCGAATCAAGACGGTCTTGTACCTCTTTAAATTCAGTAAACCGTAAATTTTTTAACGTTTCAACTAGCGGTATCGGAAAATACATTGGTTGAAACGCTCTTGTAAAAACATGCTTAAGGTCACTGGCATTTACTAAACCACTAGAAATAGTTACCGAATTTGAAGGGTCAAATATGGCCCCATTAAACGGTAACCCTTGAATATGATCGTAATGAAAGTGAGAAAAAAATAAGAAAACTTTCCTACCTTTTAAAATCTCTACATTTTGAAATCCAGTCCCTGCATCAAACAAAAACTGAAATTGATCCAACCTAATCTCAGTACAGGTGGTATTACCACCATATTGAAGGAATGGCTCATGAGCTGTTGGCGTAGAACCCCTTACCCCGTGAAAAATTATTTCCATAAACCAGTCAATCCCTGTTTTCTGTACACTGCTATATATTCTTACCTGAAATTTTTTTTAAATGCCATATATATAAAGTCAGTAGCGTTACGTTTACAACATCACCGAGTAACTTCAACAAAAATATAAAGAAACATTTACATGAAAATTATTTCGATAATGGACAAACCCCATATTGAAACAGTTTATTAATAAAATTTTATATAATAAAAATAAGGTGATCCACAACAAATGAAAATCTATCAATGGAACAAGAACCGATGGTGACAGCCTATGACATAATTCCAGATATCCACGGACAATACAAGAAACTTTTAAAGTTGCTTTCAAAACTTGGTTGGCGCGAAGTCAACGGTCATTGGCAACATTCTAACAAAGAAAGAAAACTTGTCTTTCTTGGTGACTTTATAGATAGGGGATTTCAAAATCGAAAAGTTGTGTCACTAATTCGTAAACTCAATGAGTCTAACCTGGCTCATGTTATAATGGGAAATCACGAATTGAACGCTATTTACTTTCATTCGGAAAACCCAAAAACTGGACAACCGCTAAGAACCCACTCAACCCGCAATATTGCACAACACCAAACTTTTTTAAACGAGTTTCCTTTTCAAGATCCTAAAACTCAAGATATTATCAATTGGTTTTGTTCACTTCCTTTATTTTTGAATTTTAAGAGATTTAGAGCCGTTCACGCCTGTTGGGCAAATTCTGCAATCGCTAAATTACATCGTTTAAACAATCAAGGCATTTTCTCCAGGGATTTTTATATAAAGAATAACTATCAGAAAACAGAGTTGTACTTCGCAATCGAACTTTTAACCAAAGGTCCAGAAGCCCGTTTACCTAAGAACTCTTTTTTTACCGACAAAACAGGAATTGAGCGTCAAAATTTACGCTTGGCATGGTGGCGAGCAGAAGCCAGGTCTTGGCGCGATCTTTGTGCGTCAGTTCCTAACACAGCATCTATATCCGACTCACTTTTCCAAGAATGGGACTCCATCGAATTTTATCCCAAAAATGCAGTTCCCGTTTTCTTTGGGCATTATTGGATGGGTTTTCCTCCAAAAATCGAAGCTGACAACGCTCTCTGTTTAGATTGCTCTGCAGGAACAACAGGACCTCTTATCGCCTACCACTTTAATCCAAATCTACCAACTTTAAATTTAAAAAATATTACCTCGGCATCATTTTAACGATAAAGAAATTAGAAATTAAAACTCAAAAACTTGACGCGCCTAAAATACAGCTAGCTTAAATTTGACCAAAAATTAATGTTTATTCTTAAGCGTATCGAACCTGATAGCAAATCAATTCCAAAACCCTAAATCAGCTAAGAAAATCAGAGAGTCTTGGATGGCATCTAATATTTGGGAAAGTTCTTTGGCTGAGTAATAAAATTAACTTAATATCGTTTGATAAAACTTTCATTAGATCAAACTAGTTTCCAAGAAAAAATGTGCTCAACACAAAATTCAAAAATAAAATCTATTAAAGATATTGACTTGGAGCGGGTGATGAGATTCGAACTCACGACATTCTCGTTGGCAACGAGATGCTCTACCACTGAGCTACACCCGCACAAGTATTGACGAGAAATCCCTAAGTGCATTTACTTAAGTTATGTACCATTATTTAATGGGACCGAAATTGTCAATTAATTTTGCAGCTAATCGTTCTTTAACTCTCGAAAGCATTTTGAAAGTTTAAAAAGCATGGTTCTTTATTTGAGAAAATAAAAAAACCACACCAAATATCGTAGACAATACCAAAATTATCGTAGGAGCTGGAGCACTATCGATGAAGAAACTTAAATAAACGCCTAATAAACCTGAAAATAGGTTAATGCCTAACGCTACAAAAAGCATTTTCTTAAATTGATTCGTAACTAAAAATGCAATTGCGCCAGGAGCTATCAATAAGCCTATGGACAAAATTATACCAACTGAAGATAACGTTGACACAACAGTAAGGGAAAGCATCATAAGCAATCCATAATTTAAACCGGTTATATTCAAACCAGAAACATGTGCTTGGTTTTGATCAAATGAACAAAGCAAAAAATCTGAACCTTTCAAGACAATTATTCCCAAGACTATAAGCGCTACAAAAGAACTTGTAACAATATCTTTCATGTTTATCCCTAAAATATTGCCAAATAATATATGATCAAGATGCAAATCAACTGTAATTTTTGTGTAAATAACGATCCCCAAACCGAACATTCCAGAAAAAACAATGCCCATTACTGTATCCTTTCTGATCCTACTATTCTCAGCCAAAAATTCGGTTAATGTGGCACAAATAAACCCAGCTATCAATGCACCAAATATCAGAGGGACACTAAAAATATAAGCTAGTACAATACCCGGGAGCACCGCATGACTAATAGCATCTCCCATCAAAGCCCATCCTTTTAATATAAGAAAACAAGAAAAAAGGGCAGTAGGAACGGAAATAATTGATGCAATTAAAAAAGCATTAACCATAAAAGGAAACTCAAATGGCGATAACAGGACATTAAACATCATCTATACCTCTATTGCCCAAAACGCGTAATTTTTTTACAAGATACCCATGTTTAGGAGCAACAAAGAATACAATTAAAAAGATCACGGTTTGAAGTGAAACGATAAGACCACCCGTCGCTCCATTAATAAAGAAACTTAGATAAGCTCCAATAAAACTTGTGACGCTGCCTATTGTTACACTCAAAATCAGCAAAGTTTTGAATCTATCTGTCAGTAAATATGCTGTGGCTCCAGGTGTCACTAACATCGCAATAACTAAGAAAGCTCCAACTGTTTGCAAGGCAGCTACGCTTGAAGCAGACAAAATTATAAAAAATAAGACCTTGATGATATCAACGTTTATTCCTACAGTTTTTGCGTGTTTTTCATCAAAAAAAGTTACCATAATATCCTTCCATTTTAAAATAAGAAACGGAAATGAAATGATTATAATAATTAATAATTGTAGTTTATCAGTAGGAGTTATAGCCAGGATATTACCCATAACAATAGCTTGGATATCAACTGACATTGGAAATAACGATATCATAAAAAGTCCTAATCCAAAAAAAAATGTAAAAATCAATCCAATTATTGTATCTTCCTTAAGTTTTGTATGGTTACTCAAAAACAACATTGTTAAGGCTGCAAGCCCGCCAGCAAAGAATGCACCAACAGAAAATGGAAGGCCGATTATAAATGCTCCAGCGACACCTGGAACAATCGAATGACTTAATGCATCACCGATCAAAGACCAACCTTTTAACATTAAGTAAGCGGATAAAAACGCACAAAGACCACCGATCAGTGCGCTTACAAACATTGCGTTAAGCATGTAAGAATAAAAAAATGGACTTAATAAAATTGATAACATCAAGAACTATCTTCAGAATACAAAACTAATGGTCTCTCGTCATCACTTATGACCGTGACTTGCCTCTTGTCTTGATCAGCATGAAGTTCTGGGCCACTTAAAACAAAATGCCTAAGTACACCTCCAAACGTTATCTCCAAGTTTTTTGGTGTAAAGGTTGATTGCGTTGATCCATAAGCCACAACTGTTTGGTTAATTAAAATAGTGTAATCACAAAATTGAGGCACGGAACCCAAATTATGAGTTGCAACAAGTATAAGATGTCCTCCAGACCGCATATCCTTTAAAACCTCGATGATGGTATCCTCCGTATTAACATCTACGCCTGTAAAAGGTTCATCCAGCAAAATAACTTTAGCATCTTGCGCAAGTGCTCGAGCAAGGAATACTCGTTTTCTTTGCCCACCAGATAACTCGCCTATCTGCCTTTCTCTCAAATGCGATAGACCGACCCTTTCTAAAGCAGTAGAAACGATGTCCTGATCCTTTACATTTGGAATTCGCAACCAATTCATCTTTCCAAAGCGCCCCATCATTACCACATCATTTACCAATACTGGGAAAGTCCAATCAACCTCTTCAGACTGAGGCACATATGCCACCATATTTTTCTTAATAGCGTGACTAACGGGTTGACCGAATAAACTTATATTTCCTGAGGAAATTGGGGCAAAGCCCATTATTGCCTTGAACAAGGTAGACTTTCCTGCCCCATTAATGCCAACTAAAGCTGAGATACTTCCAGCAGGAATTTCAAAGGTCGCATCGCTCAAACCGATGGTGCCATTACGATAAGCTACGGTCACATTTTCTCCAATGATACCCTGAAACACTTTTTCAATCATTGTGATAATCCTTCCAGAATTGTTTCCGAGGTTACACGCAACAAATCAATGTAAGTTGGGACAGCACCATTCTCCTCACTCAAACTATCAACATAAATAACTCCACCGTAACTGCTGCCAGTTTCCCGAGCCACCTGTTGGGCAGATTTTTGAGAAACAGTGCTTTCACAAAATACTGCTGGGATAGCTTCTTTCTTTACCAAATCAACGACCTTCCGAATTTGCTGAGGCGTACCTTGAGACACTGAATTTATCGGCCATAAATAAAGCTCTCGCATTTCAAAATCTCGAGTAAAATAACTAAAAGCCCCCTCACATGATACCAACCAACGTTTTTCACTTGGTATTTTAAGTATAGCGGGACGAAGCGGTATAATTGTGTTGATTATTTTATTTTTATATTTTTGTGCATTTTCTTCATAAATTGTTGAATTTTTAGGATCCTGGACTTTGAATGAGTCAAGGATATTATCGATGTAAATCAACGCATTGGTTGGACTCATCCATGCGTGCGGATTAGGCTTACCTGCATATTCTCCATCAGAAATACTTATTGGTTCTATTCCGTCAGTCAGCCTCACGCGTGGAACATCTGACAGGTTTTGAAAAAACTGTTCGAACCACAATTCAAGATTTAAACCGTTCCATAAAATTAAGTCAGCATCCTGAGCCTTAACTATGTCCCTGGGAGTCGGTTGATACCCATGAATTTCAGCTCCTGGTTTCGTAATCGATACAACGTTAGCCGCATTGCCAGCTACATTTTTTGCCATATCTGCGATTACAGTGAAAGAGGTTGCAACCATCATTTTACTTTCCGTTGCAAAAACTGAAGTTTTTAATAAAACGACAAAAATCACTATATTTAAACTGTAAGCCAATTTAACAAACCATAAACGAGAAATTTTCAATTAGACACCTGAGATTTTTCTTTTGTATTGCGATTGATAATCATTCGCAATTATTAGATCTAACTAAGTCGCGTTACAAGCTCTTTTTACAATTTAATACGTCTTATATTAAAACATTTCCAAAAGTAATTCAAAACCCTCAATTACACTGAGTCAGTAAATTGACCCTCGAATTCAACCAGTAAATCTTTTGAGTCAACTTGCGAACCAACATCTACATAAACTTTCTTCACAATATTACTTTTTTCTGCGTAAATTCCTGTTTCCATTTTCATTGCTTCGAGTGTCACTAAGAGATCGCCTGCATTTACTTTATTTCCAGCGATCGCATTTACTGATGTAATAATGCCTGGCATAGGAGCACCGACGTGGTTAGGATTAGTTATGTCTGCTTTCTCCGACTCTCGCACTGCGTGAGCAATTTTTGCGTCTTTAATTCTTATCACTCTTGGTTGTCCGTTCAGTTCAAAAAAAACTTTAATATCACCCTCATTATTAGTTTCCCCGAATGCTTGAAGCCGGATTTCAAGAGTTTTGCCCGGGTCAATCGCCGCACTAATTTCTTGACCTACCTCCATCCCATAGAAAAAAACTGCAGTCGGCAAACAGGATACTGGTCCGTAAGCCTCACTATTTCTAATATAATTCTCGAAAACTTTTGGATACATAAGATAACTGTTAAATTGTTCATCAGAAAGTTCCGCCGGTGAAAATATTTTATTAGCTTCTTCTTTAAGATTTTCAATGTTAGCGGGTGCCAAACGGCTTCCCGGTCTGCTGAAGTCTAACTCTTCGTTCCTTAGGACTTTTTTAATAATTTTTTCTGGAAATCCGCCTGGAGGTTGGCCTAGGTTACCTCTCAACATATCCACAACAGACTGGGGAAAATTTACATCAATATTTGGGTCTTCAACATTTTCCCTTGTCAAGTCCTGCGCTACCATCATCAAAGCCATATCCCCAACGACTTTAGACGAAGGTGTAACTTTTACTATATCACCGAACATTTCGTTAACATCAGCGTACGTATTGGCTATCTCTTGCCAACGATCCTCAAGCCCAAGAGATCGAGCCTGCGCCTTTAAGTTAGTAAATTGGCCACCAGGCATTTGGTGTAAGTATACCTCAGACGCCGGAGACATCAATCCACTTTCAAAATCACGATATTGAACCCGAATTTGCTCCCAATACTCATTAATACTTCTGACGTCTGAAAGTTTTAAAAGTGATTTTCTTTCTGTATCACTAAGTGCACTCAAAATAGAACCCATGCAAGGCTGTGAAGTTCCACCTGAGAAAGCATCCATTGCCACATCGACGATATCAACGCCAGCGTTAGAAGCTGCCAGAATTGTTGCTCCAGATACACCACTAGTATCATGGGTATGGAAATGGACTGGAAGACCTATTTCTTCTTTAAGAGCCGAAAACAACGCTGTTGCCGCTTCGGGTTTTAGAAGTCCAGCCATATCCTTAACTCCAATAATATGAGTTCCAGCTTCTTTTAATTCATTAGCCATATTGAGATAATATTTAAGATCATATTTTGTTTTTTCTGCACTTGTTAAGTTGCCCGTATAGCAAATTGAAGCTTCTAGCACCTTACCGCTTTTTAGGACTGCATCCATCGCAACCCTCATATTCTCAACCCAATTAAGACTATCAAACACCCGAAATACATCAACGCCACTTTTTGCCGCTCTCTTAATAAATTCTTCAACTACATTATCTGGATAATTAGTGTAGCCAACGGCATTTGCACCTCGCAATAACATTTGAAGCAGTAAATTGGGCATTTTCTTTCTTAGAGCACTCAATCTTTCCCAAGGGCACTCTAGCAAAAATCGATAAGCAACATCAAAAGTTGCGCCACCCCAACACTCCACAGAGAATAAATTTTGCATGACCGAATTATACGAAGGAGCAATTGACGTCATATCGATTGTTCGCATTCTCGTTGCCAAAAGGCTTTGATGGCCATCCCGCATAGTCGTATCCGTTACAAGCAAACTCTTTTGACTCGAAATCCAATCTGATAGTTTTTTTGGCCCGTATTCTGAGAATATAGTCCATGGAGTTTCACATTCTTTTGAAACGTCGAGACTTGGAATTTTTATGTTACTGCTGGGTGTGGAACGATAATTACTTTTTATTATCTCAGAGTGACCATTCACACTTACTTCTGCAATGTAAGTAAGTAATTTCGTTGCTCTATCTTTCCGCTTATCAAAATCAAAAAGATCTGCGTTTGTATCAATAAATTTTGTTGAGTATAGGTTATTTCTGAAAGTAGGATGCTTAAGCAAATTTTCTACAAAAGCGATATTTGTTGAAACACCCCTAATTCTAAATTCTCGAAGAGCTCGATCCATTCTTGCAATAGCAGCTTCGGCCGTTGGAGCCCACGCAGTTACTTTTTCAAGCAAACTATCATAATATCTTGTAATAACCGCACCCGAATATGCGGTTCCGCCGTCTAGTCTAATACCCATTCCTGTAGCCCCGCGATATGCAGTGATCCGTCCATAATCTGGAATAAAATTGTTTTGAGGATCTTCTGAAGTAATTCGGCACTGGATCGCATGACCATTCAAAGTAATATTTTCCTGACAAGTTTTACCAGTAGACTCGGCAATTGTTTTACCTTCAGCCAATAAAATTTGAGCTCTTACAATGTCGACCCCAGTAACTTCCTCAGTGACTGTATGTTCAACTTGAATTCGAGGGTTGACTTCGATAAAGAAGAACCTGCCCGTATCCATATCCATTAAAAATTCTACCGTCCCAGCGCAATAATATCCGACTTTATGACAAATTGCCTTCGCATAGCCACAAAGCTCCTCTCTTTGAGCCTCATTAAGGTATGGTGCTGGTGCACGTTCAACGACTTTTTGGTTTCGTCTCTGAATAGAACAATCTCTCTCCCAAAGATGAAAAATTTTTCCAAACTTGTCTCCCAAAATTTGAACCTCGACATGGCGTGCCCTAGTTATGAGTTTTTCAAGATAACCTTCATCATTTCCGAAGGCTGATTTAGCCTCGCGCCGTCCCTCTTGAATTTTGGAAAATAGTTCATCCTCACTTAATACTGGTCGCATTCCTCTACCACCACCACCCCATGAAGCTTTCAACATTAAAGGGAACCCTATTTGTTTTGCGAGTGTTAATATCTCATTCATTTCACTTGGTAGTATGTCAGTTGCTGGAACTACAGGAACTGATGCCGCCATCGCAACTTTACGAGCGGAGGCTTTATCACCCAACTGTCGCATTGTTTCAGCGGATGGACCTATAAAAATTAAACTGGCCTGAACACAAGCATCCACTAATTTAGGATTTTCTGACAATAGACCGTAACCTGGATGAATTGCATCAGCACCACTCATTTTTGCAACTCTAATAATTTCTTCTATGCTCAAATAAGCCGCGACAGGACCTAGACCAGCTCCAATATGGTAAGCTTCGTCCGCCTTGAACCTATGCAAGCATAATTTATCCTCCTCTGCATATACTGCTACTGTCTTCTTTCCCATTTCATTCGCAGCTCTCATTACGCGAATGGCTATCTCACCTCTATTTGCAATTAAGATTTTTTTAAAATTTAAACTCAATCCAGCACCTCTTTACAGATCCAAACAATTTAAATCGTGTTATCTATTTACAGTATGTGATAAACAAAACAGATCACAACCTCAATAAAAATCAGTTCCTTTTTAAAATAACATTTAAAACATGAACAAACCTTTTAATTAGTAAAAAAACTTTATATTATACCTCATGGATTCAAGAACTCCCCCTGTTGATGATTCAGATAATTCCTATCCTGAGTCACAAACTACTAGTCTTACCGAAAAGGCTCTTTTAGGAGTTAAGCCAAGGTACCTTGACGGACTCAATAATAATCAGCAAAACGCGGTAACTACAACTGACGGGCCATTATTAATGTTAGCAGGAGCTGGTACAGGAAAAACGAAAGCATTGACCGCAAGAATTGCACATTTAATTTTTTCTCGAAAAGCATTCCCAAACCAGATTTTAGCAGTAACATTTACAAATAAAGCAGCCAGAGAAATGAAAGACCGTATTAAAAGTTCAGTCGGTGAAATGGTAGAAGGAATGCCATGGCTTGGAACCTTTCACTCAATATGCGTAAAAATGGTTCGAAGACATGCTGAATTGATAAAGTTAAACACAAATTTCACAATTTTAGATTCCGATGATCAATTACGGGTCTTTAAACAATTAATTAAAGTGGAAGGTATAGATGACAAAAAGTGGCCAGCTAGGTTTTTAGCAAACGTCATCGATAGCTGGAAAAATAGAGCTCTTTCTCCAACTAGTATTCCCCAAAACGAACTAAATCTGTTTGATGGTAAGGGAGTAGAACTTTATGGAATGTATCAGGATAGGCTAAGAACTTTGAATGCTGTCGATTTTGGTGACTTGTTGTTGCATTCACTTACAATCTTGCGACAAAACGCGCAAATTCTTTCAGAATATCAGCAAAAATTTAAATATATTCTGGTAGATGAGTACCAAGATACTAACGTTGCACAGTACTTATGGTTGAGGTTACTAGCTCAACAGCATAAAAATATCTGTTGCGTTGGAGATGACGACCAATCAATATATGGATGGAGGGGCGCTGAGGTTGGGAACATACTTAAATTTGAGAAGGATTTTCAAAACGCAAAAGTAATTAGATTGGAACAAAACTATCGCTCGACACCCCACATTTTAGGCGCGGCAAGTAACCTAATAAAGGTTAATAAAGGCAGGTTAATAAAAACTCTTTGGACTGATCGGAAGCACGAAGGGAAAGTCCGACTGATCGGTCATTGGGATGGTGAAGAAGAAGCCCGTTGGATAGGTGATGAAATTGAGTCCTTCAGGAATGGCAAACCAGGTTTTCAACCTATTCCGTTTAACAATCAAGCTATCCTAGTCCGAGCTTCTTTTCAAATGCGTGCATTCGAAGATAGGTTTCTGGCTATAGGCTTGCCATACAAAGTTATTGGTGGACCAAGATTTTATGAACGACAAGAAATTCGAGACGCAATTGCGTATCTTAGAGTAGTGGCATCGCAAGAAGACGGTTTGGCTTTCGAGAGAATCATCAACACACCAAAACGGGGTATTGGGGAGAAAGCTCAGCAAGAAATAGCAAAAATCGCAAGAAAAACCAGTGTGAGTCTGATTGAAGGAGCCAAGACCATAATAAAGGAGGGCAAACTTCAAAAAAAGACAAGTTTTGAATTAGCTTGTCTTATAAAAAATATTGAAAACTGGCGTGAGTTATTAGTGCAAAATAAAATTACGCATTTTGAATTGGCTGGTTTAATTCTTGATGAATCTGGATATACTGAAATGCTTCAAAATGATAACTCTCCAACAGCTCCTGGAAGATTAGAAAACTTGAAAGAGTTGATTAAAGCGCTTGAGACGTTCGAAGACTTGCAGGGTTTTTTAGAGCATATTTCCCTTATGATGGAAAACGACTCTGAAGAAGGGTCAGAAAAAATATCGCTAATGACACTACATGCCTCTAAAGGTCTCGAATTTGGATCAGTATTCCTACCTGGTTGGGAAGATGGGTTGTTTCCTTCACAAAGGTCACTTGATGAAATGGGTTTGAGAGGTCTTGAAGAAGAACGACGCCTAGCATATGTTGGAATAACCCGATCTAAAGAACACTGCACAATAAGTTTTGCGTCTAACCGTCGTGTTTACAATCAATGGCAAAATCCAATTCCGTCTAGGTTTATAAATGACTTGCCTCAGGATAACGTAGAAGTTGTAACACCTATTGCACTCAATGAAGACAACTTTGGGTCCGCATCACCGTTTTATGGATCAACTGAAGTAAAAAGTACTTTTCCTAATAGAACCGGACAGGTCAATGCGCCTGCAGTATCGACAGGAGTTGCTTATAATTCTCCCGGCTGGGCAAGAATGAGGACACAAAAAGGAACACCCATGCCAATAAGTCAAACGAAATTGGGCACCTCAACTTCCAAGGACCATAACTTGGAGATTGGAGAGCGGGTATTTCACCAAAAATTTGGATATGGATGTATCAAGGATATTGACGGCGATACAATAGATGTGGCGTTTGAAAAAGCAGAAGATAGGAAGGTCAAATTTAATTATCTCCTTAGCAAGAATCTTATTCCATAAGAATTAATTATATTTTATCGTTCATGATTATTGACTCGGCTTATGCTTCTAACTAATTACCCCGCCACCGTAATATAATTTTTGCCAAATTATCGGAATATTTCGTGAACCTAGAATTTGAAAATTCTAAGCACCTAACAAATCAATGCTAAATAGCAAAGCGCTATTGTGATCGCGCTATGTTAGAAAAACCATTAAGAATAATCTTTAGAATTATATGTTATCTTTTCTATAGTCCTGACCTTTGTATACAGCTGAATATGCTGCCGAACGAATCATAGACCTACTTAAACCTAAGTCCGTTAGTTCTCTTGCAGTTAGCGCGTTCAGCTCTGAAATTGTTCTGGAGTAAAGTCTGTAGTTATTAAACTTAGTTATTATAGACTGCAACTTAAGCTCACATGCTTCAATTATGGTCTCTGTCGACTTTGCTTGGGATTGAATAACTGCCATTTCTACCTCATCTAGTTAAGTTATGTTTAATGAACCTTAGATATCTCAGGAACAATTTTTAACAATGCCCATTTTTGCATTTTTAAATTGCGTGAAACGCATAACTCGTCTGGACGAACTAATGCGGACGGTTTAAAAATGGTGAGTAATTTTCTTCAATAGTTTATGACAACCACATTTTCTTATAAAATGAAGACATCCGCAGATAAGTCTATAGTAATAAAATAGAAATTAACTTATCTTGACTTTAATTAGCCATTGAAAACAAACATTTACATTCGAAGAATAAACATCCATTGCTTCTAATTTATTCTTCAACAGAAAAATTTCGTTTGAGAACCGCCCAACATCAAGACCTTTATTGCTAATCTGGGGAGCTTTACTATACTATTAGAATAATCATAAATAAATCAGACAGAACGTTAGATTGTTGTAGTGCTGATGATTAATTTTCCACATTTAAGACAGAAACAACAACGATTAAAAATTAGGCGGTTTTTCAACCAATAAACATAGTTACATGGTCAAACCATACGATAAATCTAATTAACTGTAAAATATTACAAAATGCTTACATATTCTTCAAATACAAATTTTTGGTTTATTTGAATTTAAAATAAATGCGTATTAAGTTGACATAAACCTAAAAACACGCGGGTCGTGCAGAAATGAATAATAGAAATACATTACCTATGAAGAAGATAGTAAGTAGAACCAATCTTAGATTGCTCAGAAACAAAATTTTAAATAGGCCTTAGAAGAATGGATAAATCAAATCTAATCCACATAATATATACTCTTTTGATCATTTGTTTTTCTTACAAACAATCAGTGGCCCATGAATTTTGGATTGAACCTGAAAAATTTGAAGTGAAAAATACTGAAAAAATTTCTGCAAACATTCGAGTTGGTCAAATGATGAAGGGAGTTTCTTACGGCTATTATCCCAAAAATTTTAGACGTTCAGAAATAAAAATTGATGATATCATTACACCAATTCTTGGCCAACCCGGAGATAAACCGGCAATTAACGCTCCACCGCAAGGAGATAACTTGGTCACCCTGATATACACAACAAAGGATAATATTGTATCATATAATGATTGGTCACTTTTCGAAAATTTTTTAATTGAAAAAAATTTGATGAGTGTCAAAAAAGAACATCTATTAAAGAATTTCCCAAAAACCAAATTTAAAGAGATGTATAGTCGATACGCAAAAGCGTTAATTGGCTCAGGGAAAAGTTTTGGAGAAGATCACGAAACCGGACTTGAAGTAGAAATAATTTTAGATAAAAACCCTTACACAGAAGATACATCAAATGGGCTTGAAATTACTCTTTTGAATAAAGGAATTCCAAAACCAAATAGTCAAATTGAAATTTTTTCTAGATCTGTTGATAAATCAATCAGAATGGAAACTCTCTTAACAGATAAGTTTGGAAAAGTTGTTGTAAAAGTATCCCCCAAAACAGATTATTTGATAAATGCAGTGATTATGCGAAAACCAAAAGATAACAAACGGGACCTTCGTGCCGTGAGACAACCCATACTTTGGGAAAGTTTATGGGCGAGCACCACATTTAGGGTCCCTTAGGTTATCAAAGGCCAGATACAACTTTATATCCTTTAACTAAAAAATAAATAATAGAAACATACCACCAAGATTTTACGTAAATTATTCTTGGAACATACCATAACAACAGGTATATGATTAGTGTCTGATAGAAACGAATTTGGGACTAGGTATAATGCGCGATGCAGAAATTGAAAGAAAAACGAATGAAACTAATATTTTTACAAAAATCAACCTCGATGGTACTGGCCGATCAAAAATAGTCACTGGAATAGGTTTTTTTGATCATATGCTTGACCAGCTTGCAAGCCATTCCTTAATTGATATAGAAATAACTGCTGAAGGTGATTTAAACATCGATGATCATCACACGATAGAAGATACGGGAATTAGCCTTGGAAATGCTATAAAAATAGCCTTAGGAGATAAGATTGGAATTCGAAGATACGGTGCAAGTCTATTACCAATGGATGATGCACTAATACAAAGTGCAATTGACATTTCTGGTCGTCCGTATCTAGGATTCGACTTATCATTTAACGCTCCAAAAATTGGTTCTTTAGAAACGGAACTCATTAGAGAATTTTTTCATGCTTTCTGTTCAAATTCAGGAATAACCCTGCATATAAAAATGATTTCTGGGATTAATAATCACCATATAGCCGAAGCTACATTTAAATCTGTCGCACAATCCTTGAGACAAGCTATTGAAACTGATGCGAGAAGAGCAAGTGAAATACCTTCGACCAAAGGAGTCCTTTAAAATTGGGCTCTGTCATTATAGATTATAACTCGGGAAATCTCCACTCTGCAAAAAAAAGTTTCCAGATGATTTCATCTGAGCTAGATAAAGGTGAAGTCTTGATTTCTTCAAATCCTGATGAAATTTTAAAAGCTGACCGGGTGATTCTGCCGGGAGTTGGTTCCTTCAACGATTGTAAATCAAATCTGCAAAAAACTGGATTGATGGAAGTAATAGAGCAACGTGTTCTGAAGGATGGAATACCTTTTCTTGGTATTTGCGTTGGTCATCAGTTGATGGCCACGACAGGACTTGAAAACAATATCAAAACCTTAGGATTTGATTGGATTCCAGGAGTAGTAACGAAGATTACTCCCTCGGATCCTAATTTAAAAGTGCCACATATGGGATGGAACACCTTAAAGTTTGATCGTGATCATACACTTTTTTCCGGAATAGCAGAGCAAGACCACGCATATTTTGTTCATTCATATCACATAGTTCTTGAAAACACGATTGATCGCATTTGTTATGTCGACTACGGGCAACAAATTACTGCGGCGATTTTAAAAGAAAACATGATTGGAACTCAGTTCCATCCTGAAAAAAGTCAGACTGTTGGTTTGACTTTTATTCGAAACTTTCTACTCTGGAGTCCTTAGTTCACCCTTTCCCAATCTTGGCCTTTGCAAAAGAAGAGAATACAGCCGTCTACTCGCAAAATATCATTATTCAATTCCATTTTAGAGTTATAGATTTTTTTTGACCCATCCTCGTTATTCTCCGATGGATCCCATATCTTACCACCCTTATATTTTCCATCCGTACCTGCCTTCATATTCCAAACCATAAGCTCCCCGAGGTGCTCATATTCAGCATTTTTTGATCCATCCTTTCTAACTGCCGTTTTTATAATACCACATGATAATTGTTTATTGTCTTTGCAAGAGCCAAACTCGATATGCAAATAGCCTCCAGTTTCTTCAGATGGATTGGTTTTGAAAACTCCAGTTACAACCTCAGACCAAACAGGATATCCGCTAAAGGCAAACGCAAAGATCAACAGCATTAGTTTTTTCATGACTTTCCTCATTTATTTTCCATTTTCTTTAACCAAATAATGATGGTATATGTTGACCCGCGTCAAGTGGTTAAATTAGTTATCATGTCTGAGCACTTCAGTTTAAACACGTTAAAGGAAAAAAATTGATACTTTACCCAGCAATAGACATCAAAGATGGAAAATGTGTGCGTCTTTTTAAAGGGGATATGAAAAGAGAGACTGTTTTCAATAATGATCCAGCTAGTCAAGCTAAATTATTTGAAAGCTCCGGATGTGAATGGCTGCACATAGTCGATCTTAACGGCGCATTTGAAGGTATACCGGTTAACCATATTGCAGTTAATGAAATTCTTCAAAACATAAAAATACCTGTCCAATTAGGTGGTGGGATAAGGTCAATTGATACTATCCAATACTGGATCAACAAAGGCGTATCCCGCGTCATTTTAGGAACAGCAGCAATAGATGATATACGATTGCTCGACCATGCAACTAAGAAATTTCCAAATAAAATCGCCGTAGGAATAGACGCGAAAAATGGTTTTGTCGCAACAAATGGCTGGGCGCAGACGACCTCAGTTAAAGCCCTTGAGCTTGCAAAAACTTTAGAAGCCTATGAAATATCGTGCATTGTATATACTGATATAGATAGAGACGGCGCGATGACTGGACCAAATATTACCCAAACTGAAATATTAGCAAACTCGGTAGACATTCCTGTCATTGCCTCCGGTGGCATTTCTTCGCTCGAAGACATAAAAAGTTTAACCCAAAGTAATGCAAAATTAAATGGTGTAATATCTGGAAGAGCACTTTATGACAAAATTTTTACTGTTCATGACGCAATAAACCTATTGAGGCGCAAAAAATGCTAAAAATCAGGATTATTCCATGTCTCGATGTCAAGAACGGACGGGTAGTAAAAGGTGTAAATTTTATTAATTTGACTGATGCTGGAGATCCAGTTCAAGTAGCATTAACATATGACAAGGCAGGAGCAGACGAACTATGCTTTTTAGATATTGGAGCAACACTTGAAAACAGAGACACAATGTACGAACTGATACGTCGCACTGCTGAGAAGTGTTTTATGCCTCTTACAATAGGAGGAGGTGTCAAAACAACTAACGATATTCAAAACCTGCTTCTTTCCGGAGCAGATAAGGTGAGCATAAATTCTGCTGCTGTGGCAAACCCTGCAATTATTTCAGAGGCCGCTAACCGTTTTGGACGTCAATGCGTTGTGGTCGCTATAGATGCCAAAACAAATCAAGAAGGTAATTGGGAAATATTTACTCACGGCGGAACAAAGCCAACAGGAATTAATGCTATCGAATTTGCAAAAGAAATGGAAAAACACGGTGCAGGCGAAATTCTTCTTACAGCCATGGATAACGATGGTACTAAAACTGGATATAACCTGCCACTTACCAGAGCAATTTCTGATACAGTAAATATTCCGGTAATCGCTTCCGGAGGCGTTGGAAATTTACAACATCTTGTTGATGGAGTAAAAAAAGG
>MDTB01013514.1_pt1 | contig 36608 bp, 30 predicted proteins | sample 811161 | NCBI WGS metagenome assembly MDTB01 (sample SAMN05326650, study PRJNA326480) | marine metagenome | isolation source: seawater | place: Mediterranean Sea | collected 2009 | reverse complement strand
GCCCAGCCTGCATGTCCTCCTTGGACTGCGATAGCATCATCGGTATTGCCAATCCGCTGACGCTTCATTGTCGGACGTCGCAAGGCTTATCAGCCAGTTATCGCCGTCCTTAACCATCACATACGTGCAGTTCCACGTTTGCAATAGGTTGCCGTCGAAGTCGAAGCTAGAAAGTTGAGTCTTGGCCAATTTGCAATTAGCCTGCACAGGTAGCACAACGAACTCGTCTTCCGAATAACCCATTTCTGTACTGATACCCTTAGCAGACCACGTCTCCCACAAATTCCTGTAAAGATCCGCGATCTCCCCTCGCCCCGTCACGGTTTGGCTGCCAGACAAAGTGACAATCGTCATGCTATCGGCGAAGTGCTCAGGGATGGCGCCAAACTCATGAGAACCAATTGCTTGATAGTATGAGGTCAAGGTAGCTTTTACCGCTTGGTCATCCGACATGGCTCTCTCCTCTTGGTGGCTTTTCGCCTCTAGCAAAACACCTTCTCAATTGTATACGAAGCGCCGCGCGGTCATTGGTGTGAGTGCGCTGCCGCTGCGGACTTCAAAATGAGGTAGCGTAAGCCATCTTGTGCAGCGTAACCGTATGCCGGCACTCCAATAGCGCATTTTCATACGCTCAGGAACAATGGACTCATCACAGAGTGTCAATGCGAAGAAACTTTAATCTACGAAATGCCCTACAACCTCAAATGCCAGATTAGACTCCAACCACGCCTAGTACTGTCCCTGAGCTTTTCCTGTGCGGGAACTCTCAGCCATTGGCGTATGACGCTCAACAATCAGTTGGCACTGACGTAGAAAAATAAAAAACGCCTCGCTTGGTCTGGGTAGTGACCTACGATTTTATTCGCAAACAAGGAGCGGTGGTTGCCGATCTGATCAAGTGAAGTTGCTGAGGCGACAAATAATTAGAGAGAAAATCAAGCATGTGAGTGAGGATGCCACGAAGAAGAACCCGGTCATTCAGGTCAATGAGGCGGAGCTGCAGGACATGAGCAGGGTTGTATTAACGAAAGTCGGAGAGACTTTGAACGCGATGTTGGATGCGCGAGCAAATGACCTGGTTGGTGCCGGTAAGTATGAACGCAATGCACAAGGCCCTGACTATCGATCGGGGCACTGTGCTGGAAACTTGCATACCAGGGTCGTGAGGCCCGCCGAAGAGAAGAAAGCTGTTAAAGCCAGGGCAAAATAAAAAGCGGCCAACACCCTAGAAGTTTTTACCAATCTCTTGATGAAGGAGCATGTGGAAAAGTCCAATCCTGAACCTCGTAACGTCCGGCGTGAACCAGACAAGGATGTGATCCCGGCCATTGGCTCTATGGAGTTCCAGGGTGTTGAGCCAAACCATATTCACGCCATCACTGATGCGATTAAGCACCGGCTTGGTTGTCGTCGAAGGTTCTAAAAAGGCCTCCTCCGTCGCCTTGGCCACGCCGTTGATTGACGATGCTGCGCCAACAATTACCGCAGCAGGTACGGCTACAACCTTTTACCGTTACGTGCTAATACGCTTGGAGGTCTCTTGATTGCGTGGTGCTAATGGTGCCCGGAGCCGGACTCGAACCGGCACGGAGTTGCCTCCGAGGGATTTTAAGTCCCTTGTGTCTACCAATTTCACCACCCGGGCGCTGGCGGGACGGCAGCTAGCCGGGATACAACCTGGGCCCGCCGCCGGAGCAATACTATATATCAATTCGCCTATGGAAGGTCAGCCGACGTACCGTGCGCTCGCTAGGCTGCGGTAGGCCAAAAGGTAAACTGCCCGGGCAGGACATAGATCAAAGCAGCGAGGATTCCTAAACAAAGCAGCATGACTAAGGCCACCAGGACGATGTCAGCTCGATGTAGGGTGGAGAATGCGGCCTCATCCCCTCGGTCTCGCGCCGCGTTGATTTGCGGAATGAGGCGCAGGGCAATATAGGCGCAGATGGTCATCAGCCCAAGCAGGGCGACCACCAAAAGGGCGTATTGAATGGGGATCGCGGTAGCACCTGCGGCGAGGGAGGCGATGATCGTAAAGACGAGTCCCCCGATCACCATGGCTTGGTGGAAACGCAGCCAGTATGCCCTCAAAAATCGGGCGCTGTTCGCCTCGTCTAGGGTCTGAAACACAAGGGAAGGGACGAGTCCCGTGCCCAGCAGGAGGGCACCGAAGTAAGCGCCCAGCAGCGTGATATAGCTTGCGAGTAAGTAGGCTTCGGTGAGGTGGTACATGCAAAGGCTCAATAGATTGGAGGCCATAGGGTAGGGACTAGGGCCTCATGGGTCGATAGGCAGTTCAGTCTGATCGGCTACAAAAAGTGACCTGAGCGTAGACACTGCGGGTGGGAACCGCTGCAGCTCGAATCGGGCCTGTTCTAGGAGGCCGCCATCCAGATGCCGGCTAGGGCGAGCAAGACGCTGATCACCAAGCCCGAACCGGCTTTGAAAGCATCGCTGGCGATAACCTGCCAGGTTTGGATGCGACGTTCGCTACCCAAGGCCAGGGTCATGGCTAGCTCGCGTCCGGCAAGCAGGCCTAGGAATACCCAGGTCGTGCTCATGGGCATGTCGTTTAGTTCTTTGAAGAAGAACAAAATGAGGCCGTAGGAAATATCGATCAGTGTGGCGGAACGAATGTCGCTCACGTCTTGCTTGGAACGAACAATTTGCTGGATCGCGCCCCCGCGTTGATAAAAGATATAGCCCTGCATGCCAATCAAAATCAGCAGGCCTAGGAGGAGCCAGTTAAAGGATAGATCCCTGGGCATGAAAACAAAGATATTAGCAAGGTCCTGCACCAGCCACTGGCTCCAGAGAAACGCCGTAGACAGCCACTGAATCGGGACCCAGACACGCCGGGCCTCAGGGTCTATGGGCTCCAAGAACCAGGCAACGGCTTTACGCAAGACGACGTAAAGGATCATAGCCACGCCAAAGGCCACGATGTAGCCGAGAATCGACTTCATCAGCATTGAATCGATATTACCGGGGGCGAAGACGCTGAGGACCAAGAACGTGGTGCTTACCGGTATTCCGAAGCGGGTGAGCACAAGCAGGGTCAGGGGTGCGGCGATGTGAATCCAGCTAATCCCGCCAGCGGGTTCAGGAAACTTTGCAAGACGACCGTAAGACGGATCGCCGGCATTGACGAACCAGCCGTATAGCAGCACAACAACCAAAATAGAGGAGGCAAATAACCAGAGCATCCACCAGGGGCGATTGGCATTAGCCGCGATAAAGGTGCCCAGGGTCTGAATCGAGTCATTGGAGACAACGGAATAAGCGGCGAGGGTAAAGCCGACTAGCATAAGCAACTCGTTGAAACCCATATCCCTCGTTCCTTTAGAGTAGGGCCTTAACCTGTCGGCCCGAGTGCTGGTGTATGTGATTCATCCTAGGAGCAGGAAGCTCAGCAAAGGATGCTAGTTGCCGGGAGCGCTAATGGTGCCCAGGGAGAGACTCGAACTCTCACGCCACAAGGACACTAGAACCTAAATCTAGCATGTCTACCAATTCCATCACCTGGGCTCCCGCGCGCATGGTAAATGTTAAAGGTTAGGTAAGCAAACTCTCGAAGATACGGAAAAATAGGCGTTCAAATGGCGACGGCGCGAGCGTTTTATTCCTCTAAACCAGCAAGATATGGACATGCTGGTTACCGTATTGAGGCTGGGTGTAAACGGCAGGTTTGTGGATTTTTGGCTGACCGAACTGCATCGGGCGAGGGCCGCTTCCTAGGGGCTGTCTGATGAGGCAACCATTAGAAACTCTGAGTATCCTTGGCTCGAGGCTAACCAATCCAGCTTGCCCCGCCGAGCTTGTCTTGAGAGAGACTCGAACTCTCATGCCGCGATGACGCTAGCACCTCAGCGCGAGAGGCCTGTCCTTGGTTAGACTGCGCGGAGACCGACTCAGGATGTCACTGACGCACTTCGGCTATGTATTCGTTTCGTTGTCTGCCTCGATTCTCGTGCCGCCATGACGGACGTCCTGGCCCTTTACCCGATAGATGACATATTCAGAGATATTTTTAGCGTGGTCGCCTATGCGCTCTAGGGCGCGAGCAATCCAGATGATGTTGATATTGCGCTCGATCTCCTGGGGGTTCGTTCGCATTTGATCAATATTTTCACCGACTAACTTCTTGTAGGCTCGATCGACCCCCGCGTCGGAGTCAATGACCCTCAGCGCGCTCTCGATATCCATTCTCGCAAACGCGTCGAGTGCTCGCCGCAGCATTTTAACGACAGCGCTATGGATGTTTCTTAAATCATTGTTCTGCACCGCATTCGTAGGGTGATCCATCATCTCTATCGCGAGTTTCGCGATTCGGTCTGCTTCATCGCCCACGCGCTCAAGGTCGGTGCTGGCCTTCATGACGCTAATGACATTCCGAAGGTCGCCAGCCGTGGGCTGCCTTCTGGCAATGATGGCAACGCATCGGCCATCTAGCTCGACCTCCAGTTGATTCAGCTTGCTTTCCACATCGCGAACGGTTTCCGCCATGTCGAAATCGTTGGTGATCAGAGCCGTGAACGAGTTATTGAGCTGACTCTCGGTCAGGCCTCCCATTTCCATCAAGAGGTCAGCGATCTGCGCCAGTTCTGCATCATATTGTTCCGAAATGTGCTTGTGCATGTCCGCTATCCGTACCGTCCGGTAATGTAGTCCTCGGTTTGCTGCTTCTGAGGATTGCGGAAAATGCTGTCGGTATCCGAGAATTCAATCAGCTCACCTAAGTAGAGAAATGCCGTATGGTCTGATACCCGAGCAGCTTGCTGCATATTGTGGGTGACGATGATGATCGTGTATTGGTCCTTCAGCTGATTGATCAGCTCCTCAATCTTGAGTGTCGAAATCGGGTCCAGCGCGGATGCTGGTTCATCTAGCAGCAACACAGAGGGTTCTATCGCAATGGCCCTCGCAATCACGAGGCGCTGCTGCTGGCCGCCAGACAGGCTCAGGGCACCATCTCCAAGACGATCCTTTACCTCATCCCACAGCGCTGCGTTACGCAAGGCCCACTCTACACGGCCGTCCAGGACACTTTTAGAACGTTCCCCGTGAATACGGAGCCCATAGGCGACGTTTTCATAAATGCTTTTCGGAAACGGATTGGGTTGTTGAAAGACCATGCCAATGCGTTTGCGGAGCATGGCGACGTCGATACTCGGAGCGAGAATATCCGCGTCGTCAAACAAAATTTGCCCGGTGATACTGACCTTCTCGATCAGGTCATTCATGCGATTGAAGCACCGGAGGAGGGTAGACTTTCCGCAGCCCGAGGGGCCGATGAAGGCAGTCACATTGTATTTCAAAATATCCAAATTGATATTGTGCAACGCCTGGTTGTCACCGTAGGCCAAGTTCAAGTCCTTGACCCTAAGACTGCATTCTGGGGTCACCGCCGAGGACTCAGAGGTCTCTGGTTGATTTTCGCTAATGGACAGCATGCTATGCTCCAAGGCCCCGATAGTAACGCTCTAGGCGATTGCGAAGGCTTATAGCCGTTAGGTTCAAGCCAACGATAATGGTGATAAGTAATAATGCCGTTGCGTAGACCAAGGGCCTCGCTGCTTCCACATTGGGACTCTGAAACCCAACATCGTAGATATGGAAACCCAGATGCATGAATTTGCGTTCAAGGTGAAGATAGGGGAAGTTGCCATCAATAGCTAGAGTCGGTGCAAGCTTGACCACGCCGACCAGCATGAGGGGAGCTACTTCGCCTGCCGCTCGGGAAACCGCGAGGATGACGCCGGTCAGAATCGCCGGGCTGGCCATGGGGAGAATAACTTTAAACAGGGTCTCGGCCTTGGTGGCACCCAGGGCCATGCTGCCCTCGCGCAGGTTCCGGGGGATACGGGACAGGCCCTCCTCAGTAGAAACAATAACGATAGGCACTGTGAGTAAGGCTAAGGTCAGCGAGGCCCAGATTAGCCCGGGGGTGCCGAACGTTGGTGCCGGCAGGGCATCTTGGAAGAACAAGGCGTCAATGCTGCCGCCAAGAAAGTAGACGAAGAAACCAAGACCAAAAACCCCGTAAACAATAGAGGGTACGCCGGCCAGGTTGTTAACGGCGACACGCACGGTTTTGACTAGCACGCCCTGGTGCGCATATTCATGCAGGTAAATGGCCGCAATCACTCCGAAAGGGGTCACGATGAGTGCCATGATCAAAACCATTAGGACCGTTCCAAAAATGGCCGGGAAAACGCCGCCCTCGGTATTCGCCTCGCGAGGGTCATCGAGGACAAACCCTAGGAGGTTGCCCGCGAAGTGCAGAACTTTATCCAGGGTAGAGAATTGGTTCGGCTGCCAGGCTCGGATAATCCCTGACAGAGGCTCGTATTGTACCCGCCCTTGGGGGTCCTGAAGCGCCAGGCGCTCTTGAGCAATCTCTCGTTCAAGGTTGGTAATTTGAAGGTTAAAGGCTTGATACGCACGCTGGACCTCGACCAGCTGTTCCTGGACGCCGGTGCGAGAGAGGTCGGCTGAATCCGTCGCCCTCAGGTTTTCGCGTAGGCGCTCCTGCTTTAGCAATAGCGGCTGAATCTGTTCTCGCTGAAGTGTCTCGATTTGCTGGCGTAGGGCCTCAATATGGCGCAGCTCCTGGGCCAGGGCCACCATGAGGCGCTCGCCGGTGATGGCTTCAGTAAAGCGCCCGTTTACGGACAGCGCCTGAGGGGTTCCGTAAGCATTACCCCATTCAAGGCGCTCCAACACCAATACATCGGGGGGCTCTGAAGTGTGCTGAATACGGTGTTCAAACACCCACCTGAAATCTGGTGGATTGTTGCGGCGGTTAGCGGTTTTGATGAGCCGGCGCGTGACGATGTCGACACCTTCGGGCAGGTCACTGGTGATGCCGCTGGATTCTAGATATTGCTGGCGAGATATTTGATCTCTTTCCACCAGCATGCCGAAAACTTTGGTGACGTTTTCGCCCTCGAGGTATTCAATGCGCTCAACCGGGTGCGGCCAAAAATGACTGAGTCCCTGGACGGCGATTAGCAGCAGGACGCCCAGCACAGCGGTGATGCTGATCCCGATGGCACCAGCCTGTAGCCAGACCCATGGGTCTCCTGATGCAAACCAGGCCTTCATCGAGCGGTCTCTTCGGCTATAGATTTCCATATCGCCCTCTCAGATGCTGGCGAACGAGTTCAGCGATGGAGTTCAGCACAAAGGTAAAGACGAAGAGCACCAGCGCCGTGAGAAAGAGCAACCGATAGTGGGAGCTGCCTACCTCCGACTCTGGAAGCTCTACAGCGATATTGGCCGCAAAGGTTCTCATGCCCTCAAAAATATTGAAGTCCATGAGCGGCGTATTTCCTGTGGCCATAAGGACGATCATTGTTTCACCCACGGCCCGGCCCATGCCGATCATCACCGCCGAGAAGATGCCCGGGCTCGCAGTCAGCAGGACGACGCGAACCAGGGTCTGCCATCGGGTCGCGCCCAGCGCAAGTGACCCCCTCACGAGATGTCCAGGCACGCTATAGACGGCGTCTTCGGCGATGGCAAAAATGGTGGGAATAACGGCAAGCCCCATGATGATCCCGACGACCAGCGCATTGCGTTGGTCGTAGTCCAGGCCGAGGACGCGCCTAAACCAATCTCGACTGTCGCCGCCGAAAATGAGGGCCTCCAGCCACGGGCCAGACTGCATGGCGAGGGCAATGGATAGGGCTACCAAGGGTATGGCGAGCAGGGCGTACCACCCGGTGCTGCGGACTCGGATATCCGTGGGTGCCAGCCTCCACAAAAGGGCAAACAGCGCTAGATTAATGGGAAGAATAATAAAAAGACTTAAAAATCCAGTTAGATTATTTTCAATGATGGGGGCGAGCCATAAGCCCCCAATAAAGCCCAGAATAACCGTCGGAAGTGCCGCCATGATTTCGACCCCGGGTTTGACCCAGCCGCGCATTTCCGGGGCCATAAAGTAGGCCGTGTAAAGGGCGCCGCCGATAGCTAGGGGGATGGCAAACAGCAGGGCATAAAAAGCCGCCTTGATGGTGCCGAAGGCGAGGGGCACCAGGGAAAATTTCGGTTCAAAGTCGGTATCCGCCGAGGAGGATTGCCAGCTAAAGACCGGGCGGTCATACCCCTCGTACCATACTTCCTGCCAGAGGCTTGAAAAGGAAATTTCCGGGTGATCGTTTTCCAGTGGATGAGCAACGACCTTGCCGTCACCGCCCGCCGCCAGCAAGAGGTCTGAGCGCGGAGAGATCACCATGGGCAGCGTCGGGTCGAGGTCTACGCGGCGCTCGGCGATTACCTGACCCGAAGTAGGATAGAGCAGGGTGAGGGTTCCAGATTGATCAAGGGCAGCAAACCCCTTGCGTCTGGGTTCTGGAATGAGCCGGGTAGCCGGACTGGCCAAATCAAATTGTCTGATGGGCTCGAGCTGCAGACCTTGCTCCGAGTTGAACATCATCCACTGCAGCAGCCTGCCATCGTCATACCCCGCGATAAGACTGTACCGGCCGAGCAAGGACAGCGTGGACGAGATGTCTACACCGTCCGGCGTGAGGTCTTTGGAGAGGACCAGGCTCGGCCCGTCGACACCTCTGAGGTCGTAAATTTCTGCTTCCCCCCCATCAGATAGAGCAAGCAGCCATTCGTTGCGGGGGCCAAGATAGACCTGCCCTGCAGGCCAGGGGAGGGTAATTTGAGTGCTTTGCGCTGCGCCGGGCGGCTGATCACGCTTCAGGTTTGGGAAGCTCTGAATGGTGACCTGCTGGTTCTTCACCAATGCCAGGCTGAGCCCGGTATCGCCCCACTGAATGTCCCAGTGGTCGTGGTCACCCAGCGCTAAGATGGCATTGTCAAAGGCGAAGGAAATTTTTGGTGTGATGGTCCTCACGTTATCGACAAACGCCACCTGATATTGAATCTGAACAAAGAGCATCTGGTCCTGGCTGTCCACTAGGGCATAGAGGTCAACAGACGGATAGGCTCTTTTGGCGGCTTTGAAGGGGCGTCCCAGATTGAAGCCGGCGACCGCTGACCCTGAGGCGGAGTCGTAAAACTCTAGAATGCCCGTATCGCTTAATCGGACGAATATCTCTCCGTTTTCGCTAACGTCTACCATTAGGGGAGAGCGCTCAATCAACGCATAATCCCTAGATTCGCCAATGCTGCCGGGCAGCAGGAAGGGGGTGACGACATAAAACAGGTAGCCAAAAATCAAAAGAATGGCGACCATGATCGCGCCACCGCCCGCGCGGACGACCAGGTTGGTCAACAGATCAATCCACCGCCTTTTTCGGCTTAACCCGCTTTGCTGCAAAGAATGATTCAAACTCTCTTGGCCTTAGTCGATGGCTCGACTGAGCTCGCGTCGAAGTAGGTTGGCAGGCAGCGGGATGTAGCCATCCTTGGCGACGATTTCCTGGCCCTGCTCGGAGAGCACCATCTCAATAAAGGACCGAGTGATGCCCTCGCTTGGCTGCCCAGGCTTTTTATTGACGTAGAGATAGAGATAGCGGGCCAGTGGGTAGTCACCAGAAGCCGCGTTATACGGCGTTGCTGAAACTGCGGAGCGATTGCCCTCTGCTAGCGCGAGGGTCTTAACACCCGAGGTGACGTATCCAATGCCGGAATAACCGATGCCGTTTAGAGATGAGGCCACGGCCTGAACAACGGAGGCAGAGCCGGGCTGTTCGTTCACATTATTCCTAAAATCACCGGAGCAGAGGCCTACTTTTTTAAAGTAGCCATAGGTGCCGCTCACCGAGTTACGGCCATAAAGTTGGATCGGCCGCTCGTTCCAGCTGCCCTCAAGGCCCAAATTGCCCCAGTGAGTGGCTGGGGTTTGGACGCCACATCGACGCGTCGCAGAGAAAATTGAATCCACTTGGGCGATGGAGAGCTCCGAGAGCGGGTTGTCTTTGTGGACATAGACGGCCAGGGCATCGATGGCCACCTTGATCGCCGTTGGCTTGTAGCCGTGTCGTTGTTCAAAGGCTTCAATTTCTTTGTCTTTCATAGCTCGGCTCATGGGGCCAAGGTCCGAGGTGCCCTCGGTGAGGGCCGGTGGCGCGGTAGAGGAACCCGCAGCCTGCACCTGCAGATTCACCCCGGGGTGAAAGCGCTTGAATTCCTCAGTCCATAGCGTCATGACGTTGGCCATGGTGTCGGAACCAATGCTAGATAAACTTCCGGCGAGGCCCGCTCGGGGCTGGTAGCTGGGTATGGTCATCGATGACTCCGACGCCTTTTCCGTTTCCGGCTGAGATTGCGCGAAGGGTGTATCCACGATCTCGATGGCAGCGGGTGGTTGTTTTATCGCGGCGGTGTTTTGGGCTTCCTCACTACTGCAGCCTGCCAGAGCGGCAATCAATACTGCTGCGGCGAGCAGGCAATGGGAGAACCTAGTGTGCATCATGTAATTCATGGTTTACGAACCTTTATCAGCTGGAATCGTTTTTTTCGTCTAGCGGCTGGAAGTCGCAATAAAAACGACTGCCCGCGCCGACCTCGCTCTCTATTCGAAGCTGAGAAGCATGACGCAGTAAGGCATGTTTCACGATGGCTAAACCGAGCCCCGTGCCGCCACGCGATCTTGCCCCAGCCATATCGATCCGATAGAAGCGCTCGGTCAGTCTGCCGATATGTTCTTTGGCAATGCCGCCGCCTTGGTCTACCACCTCAAGGCGCACACGGTCTTCGACGTTACACCAATTGAGGGAGATGGGCATGCCTGTTGGGCTATAGCGTATCGCGTTGCTCAACAGGTTGGCACATACCGAGTGCAGCTCTTTCTCGTTACCCAAGATCGTTTTATCCGACTCACAGCGTATGCTGATCTGGTCATCGGAGGTTTGTAAATTTTTCACCTCATCGTAGGCAGCTGCGATCACTGCGTGCATGTTAACCGGTTGCTGGCGTCCTGCAATGGGCGACGATTCGAGCTGGGTGAGCAGCAGGAGGTCCTCCACGAGCGTTTGCATTCTGGATACTGGCGCATTCAGCTTTTCCGTGAGCGGTAACCTGAGCTCAAGGGGCAGCGACGGATCCGATAGATTTTCTAGGTAGCCGGTGACAACGGTGAGCGGGGTTCTGAGTTCGTGAGAGATGTTCGCCACAAAGCTTTGTCGCATGGTCAGCAGGCGATTCAAATCCGAGATGTCGCGAATCAACAAGACGGTCCGACCCGTGTCCACGTCAAACCGCCTGGCCTCAAAGCTTTTGTCAGGGTTGATCGGCGAGGTAAACTCAAGGGGGTTGGTGCCGCCATCAGCCCGTATAAATTGAATAAGCGGGGGGCTGCGCACGATAGAGGCTAAGCTGAGGCCAACGTCTTTATCAGTGATTTGGAGCATGGCCTTCGCGGCGCTGTTTATATTTTCAATGTTTCCGGCAGAACTCAAAATGATCACGGCGTCGGGAATCACCTCGGTCAGCCCCACGACCTCGCGTAGCCGCATCGCTATATTGCGCGTTCTTTCTCGTTCACGCGTCAGCAATCGGTACGGTTCGTAGGCCACCGCAAACCATTGATCTAGCGCGTTTCTCGGTCTGCCCAGGGGGCGATAGGACCACTCGCGGAGTTTGTTGAACTCAGCATAATGAATGCCGATCCAGATGAGGCTGCCGAAAAACAAACACCAAGCCAACTTACCGGTGATCCACCCGAGCATCATGGCGGTGAGTATGAGGGCTATGGTGATTGTTCGTTCGTCTGCAGTATTCACTGACACCCTATATTGGCAGGCTTGACCCCTGTCATATCAATCCAGAATAGGCGCGAGCGATGACCTGCGCATGACAAGGCATGCGGTCAAGACTAGACATCAGAGGGCTTAAGCAATTTAGGCCAGGCGTCCATGCTGGCTTCCAGCACCTCGCCAATGGCCTCCACGCTCCAGGGTTCCTCCAGGGAATCGCGTTCCGCGAGAACGTCTGCCTGCCAGGAGAGCAGGGTGGTTCGGTTCCCGTTCACGCAGAACTGGCGGCCCGTTACCTTTGCCGCTGCGTCGGTGCAAAGCCAGGCCACCGTGGGCGCTACCTTTTCTGGTGCCAGGCGCTCGGCCAGCTCTGGGGAGTCAGGCATGAGGTCCTCGGTCATGCGCGATAGGGCGGTAGGCACCAAGACATTGGCGGTGATGCCATACTTAATACCTTCTAGCGCCAGCACCCGCATAAAGCCGGCCACGCCAGCCTTAGCCGCGCCATAGTTAGTCTGGCCAAAATTTCCGATGAGACCCGAGGTGGAGCTCGTCATGATGATGCGCCCCCCACGACCCTGAGCGAGCATTTGCTGCCACGCGAAGTGAGTGGTCAGGTAGCTGCCTCGCAGGTGGACATCGATAACCGAATCCCACTCGTCATGGGTCATATTTTTGAATGACCTGTCACGCAAAATGCCTGCGTTGTTGATGAGGATATCCAGGCCGCCATAATGATCAACTGCCGTTTGCACCATCTCGCGCGCTGCGCTTTCATCGGTGACAGACCCGTAATTTGCAACCGCCGTTCCGCCGGCTTCGGTAATCTCCGCAACCACCGAATCCGCCATGCTGGCGCCGCTGCCCGTTCCGTCCCTTGCCCCACCCAGATCATTGACGATCACCTTGGCGCCATGGGCAGCAAGCAGCGTGGCATGAGCGCGCCCAAGTCCTCCACCTGCCCCGGTAACGATGGCAACCTTATCTTTCAGCAATCCCATAGCGATCTCCGTTTAAAAGCAAAAAACCAATGATTCCATAGAAGCGGCCACGCGTCAGGTCGTCTGTCGCGACGCGCAAGAATTCTTCCTCCCAAAATTGAGCGCTCGGGCACCCCTAAATTCCCGTGTTCGCGGTCCCTTCCATCGCGTCAGTAACGGCTTGACCGGCAGGGGGCCCGATGGGAGCATTGACCGCACGTGCAGAGGGTGGGTCAAAGGAGAGGTTGATGCGTTTATTTTCTGTTCTGTTCGCGTTGTTGTGCCTGGCGGTCGGTAGTCAGGCGAATGCCGAAGGCGACGACTACAAGGCCCCCAGGGGGCCGGGTGGTGTTCATCCAGATTTAAACGGGATCTGGCAGGCGCTAGGTAGCGCTCATTATGATATCGAGATGCATACGGCCAGTCACTCGATGCAGCTGCGCGAGGGCCCTCACGGCCCGCTCCCGGCAGTCAAGACGCTTTATCTCGGTGCGGTTGGCGCCGTCCCCCCGGGGCTGGGCATCGTTGAAAACGGAAAAATTCCCTACAAGCCTGAAGCGCTGGCGAAGAAACTTGAGAACAAGGCAAACTGGATCGATCGAGATCCGGAGATCAAGTGCTTCCTACCGGGCATCCCTCGTGCCACCTATATGCCTCAACCCTTTCAAATCTTTCAGAGCGCCGACTCGGTTTTCATGGCGTACCAATACGCTGGCGCCGTCCGCGAGGTCTATATGGAGGATCCAGGCGAAGCACCGGTGGACAGCTGGATGGGGTGGTCTGCAGGACGATGGGAAGGGGACACGCTGGTGGTTGAGGTGACTGGGCAATACGATTCCACATGGTTTGATCGGGCCGGTAACCACCACAGTGACCAGATGAAAGTCACCGAGCGATTTACGCCCATGAGTCCCTACCATTTGATGTACGAGGCAACCATCGAAGATCCCGTCACGTTCACAGAGCCCTGGACCATCCGGCTCCCCCTATATCGGCGCATGGAGGAGAACGCTCAATTGATGGAATTTCGCTGCGTAGAGTTTGTAGAAGAATTGATGTACGGCGAGTGGCGACGAGAGCCACTGCCTAGATAACGAAATAGCTTTAGTTTTTAAGTTATTGAACATTAAGCAAATTATCACGAATGACGCCAAGCTGAAATCAGTAGCATAGTTAAATTGCCGGGATGTCGCCGATAGCCGGTCTCGGCTTTTTGATCCTGATGCTGGCACAATATGAATCAATGATCGTTGAAACGAGAGGAGGACAAAATGAAGCTGACCCTGACCACGTTGCGTAACCTATCGTTTGCCACCATCACGGCGGCTGCCCTGGCCAGTAGCGTTCAAGTAGGCGCACACCACGCCTTCGGTGCTGAGTTTGATCCAAATCGGCCATTGGTTTTGCGGGGGCCGGTGGTGAAGGTGGAATGGGTGAATCCCCACGCCTGGATACATATGGAGCACACCACGGAAGCCGGGGACAAAGAAGTTTGGATGGTAGAGGGCGGTACGCCCAATACGCTGTTACGGCTGGGGCTGAACAAGCGTTCCCTGGTCCCGGGCACCTACATCATTGTTGACGGGTATCAGTCCAAGGATCGTTCTAAGCGGGCAAACGGCAGGGATGTGACCCTGGCGGATGGACGCAAGGTCTTTATGGGTTCGTCCGGCACTGGCGCACCGCGTGATGGGCGAGATCCTACGGAGAACTAGCCGTTGCGTTGATTGCAACCGCTCGCGGTTCCCGCCAACGGCAAGGGATAGCGCCAACCGTGACCTCTAACTGGCGCTGCCGATTGTAGCTGCTCGCGGTAGCGTAGATTGCAATCGCTGGGCCCAAGCCCCAGCAGGAATCCATTTGGGTAACGGCGTCAGGCAGAGCGCGCTACCGATTCGGGCCGCGCTCCATGGGGTAGGGCTGCCAGCGCTCTAAGGGTGCCCTGGGCAGAACCGTGGGATTAACGCAGCTCATTGGCCACTTCCCACGTAACACCAGGGCTACTTCCCGGCCTACTCTCCGTCTGGTCTCAGGCCGCATCCGGGTCGTTGCAGAGGCGACATGGGGACTCACGAGCACTTGATCCATGGTCAGCAGTGGGTTGTCGGGAGCGGGTGGTTCCTGCTCTAGCACATCCAGTCCAGCCCCGGCGATGGTGCCTCTCTCCAGGGCGTCAATTAGGGCGGTTTCGTCAATAATGGGACCCCGTGCGGTATTCACGATCACCGCATGACTTTGCATGGCATTAAACTCCGCCGCCGAGAATGCATGATGGGTCTCTTCGTTGTGTGGCGCATGGATAGAAATATAGTCCGAACGCTGTAATAGCTCTCCGAAACTGACGGGCTCTACCCCGTCTGCGGAAAGCGCAAGTTCACTGACGTAGGGATCAAAGGCGATAACGCGCATGCCGAATGCCTTGGCGCGGCGTGCGGTACAGCGGGCTACGTTCCCATAGGCGAAGAGCCCCAGCGTTTGTCCCATTAACCGAGGGGTGTGATTGAGGAGGGGTCTGCCGGACCACCATTGGCCGTCGGCCGCCATCTGATTCATTACCTTCATCTGGCGGACGCTGCCGAGCAGCAGCATCATGGCGTGATCTGCCACCTCCTCGATGAAAACGTCCGGTACATTCGTGACGACGATGCCTGCCTCAGTCGCGGCTTGGATATCCACCATGTCGACCCCAACGCTGCCCACACCAATGACCGCGCAGTGCTCAAGCTGGCTTATGATCTCTGCGTCGATACGAATGCCCCAGGAGGTAATGATCGCATCCATGGATCGGACGCCTTCAGCGAATTCCTCGGGCGTGGTGGCCGAGATTTCTACAATTTCCGCCAGGGGCTCAAGGGCCTCGAGTTCCAGGGCATATCGAATATCGAGTGCTTCGGGATTTGCCTGTCGGGGCAGCTGGATACCAATTTTCTTTTTGGGTTGCGTCATGGGTCTTCTCCTCAGTCGCGCTAGTGTAATCCAGTCTTGCGTCTATTTGTGATGAGAAACCTGCTAGGCTCGTCTTATTTCATTTCACGAGCGGCAAGTGCTGAGTACGTCTGCAATATTGAGCTTTTTGGGTGGGGTGGTGATCTGCGCCACCTTGGTTTTTTTGTCCTGGGTGGTGTGGTTCCGCCGTGGACGGAGAGAGGAAATTCAGGCGGCTGAACAGCACGGATACGCGCAAGGGCGCCAGATAGCAGACGAGGCGTCACGGCAAAGGGTGGATGCCCTGAGCCAGTCTGAAGCCGGCCTGCGGGCGCGAGAAGAAGTGCTCAGCGCGCGCTTGAACCAACTGGAACAGACTGCGGAAAGCCTGCGCCAGGACCTGTCTACCAAGCAGGCTGAATTGGCAGCCGCCGCTGCTGCAGCGCGCGAGATCAAGGTGTCCTACGACGCCAGAGAAACGCTGCTCAAGGAGACCCAGGCCCGTCTCAAAAACGAATTTGAAGCGCTGGCGGCAAAGGCATTGGAGTCCCAGGGCAGCCGTCAACAGCAGTCGCTTAACTTAATGCTGACCCCCTTTCGAGAGCAGCTGGGCGATTTTCGGAAACGCGTGGAGGAAGTCTACCGAAACGATACGAAGGAGCGCTCGTCCCTGCTCAATGAGGTGCAGAATCTCCAAAAGGCCAGCGCTCGGATCAATGAGGAAACGGAGAACTTAACCAAGGCGCTCAAGGGTGACAATAAAATCCAGGGTAACTGGGGCGAACTGGTTCTAGAGCGGATATTAGAGGATTCCGGCCTGCGCAAAGACCACGAGTATTTCATTCAGCCCACGCGATTGAACGAGGAGGGGGCTCAGAAACGGCCTGATGTTGTCATCAGGCTACCGGATGGGAAGGATGTCGTGATCGATTCAAAGGTGACGCTAACCGCCTACGAAAATGCGGTGGCCATGGAGGACGACGGCGAGCGGAATCGGCACCTTCAGTCTCACCTGCAGGCAGTGAAAGGTCAGATCAAGAAGCTCGCGAGCCAGGATTACGATCAGCTTCCGGGCTTCCGTTCTCTGGACTTTGTACTGCTGTTCATCCCTATCGAAACAGCCTTTACCCTGGCGATGGAGATGGAGCCGCGGCTATTCACCGATGCATTCAACAAACGCATTATGATCGTGAGTCCCACAACGCTCATGATGGCGTTACGCATCATCGATAATCTCTGGCAGGTCGAGAAACAAAACCGCAATGCCCAGGACATCGCCAAGCGGGCGGGTGCGCTATATGACAAGTTACACGGTGTTGTGGAAGAGGTGGATCGACTGGGGAAACAGCTCTCCACGGTGCAGGGCACCTACGACAATTTGTACGGTCGTTTGGCCAAGGGCAGGGGTAACTTAGTCGGGCAGGCTGAAAAACTCCGAGCGCTGGGCGCTCCGATAAAGCGAGAAATATCGCCACAGCTGGCTGCTAAACCGTCGGACGAAGAAGAGTAAACCCACGCCCGGCACGCCTAGGCTGTATCAAATTCAATAAAGGCCGGCGTTTCACAAATGCCATAGGGCTGAATGTGGCTTGCCCGGAGGGGCCACCGGACTGTGCGTATGCCCTCGTCTCTTTCCCGCCGAAGTTGCTCCTCGCTGGGCTTGTGGTGCAGGCTGTCAAGGCTGCACCAGATCGGATGAATTTCGCTCAGGCTCCGGATTCGGCACCGACTCTCCCAACGACCCGCTGACAGCTGAAGCAGCGTGATGTGTTCCACGCCCCCCCAGTGGGACAGCTTCAGGTCTGACCCATCGCTTACGACCAGCAGAATGGGCAGAAAATGGTGAGTCTGCTCGGCTTCTTCCAGCAACTGCTGCGCGACGAGCCAAGGGTGATCGCTTTGAATTTGTCCCGCTTTGCTGACCTCGAGCATGGTGTCTAAAGACGGTTTGCGTATTGAGGTGACGAGGCTCCAGGGCAGGGCTGTGTTCACATTTATATCCGACGCGATTGGGTCCATGGGATAAACTAAAGACATGTTGGTCGCCAAACAACCAGCCCCGGAAAATTACTACCAAAATAACGTTCTGCGGGTGGTCGAATTCGTCCTGGAGCGTTATGACGGTATTGCGCCTGCCGCGCTGGTGGCCGACTTGCGCGGCTACCTGCAGGCTAGTCAAGACAGCCAGCGGTTGTTTGCTCGCCTGCTCACGCGGAAAGGCCCTGTATTCGATCAAGGCACTTTGGGCTATCGAGAGGTCGCCGATTCCGAAGCGGCCCTTGCCGAACTTGAAGACCGCAACCTGGTCCGATCACAGGGACCCATCGCTGCAGATTTACTCCTGAATTTGATCCTGAAGGATCAGCTAAAGGTGGCCTTTCCCCTAGCCTGTTCGGGTTTACGTGCTCAGCCCAAGCCGGCCTTGGTTGCCGCCATCCTACATCAATACAGCGATGAACAGATTCGTCGCCACCTATCGACGTTTTTATCCTGGGTAGAGATCACGAGCCCGCTGCACTGGCAGATCGTGAAAATTCTTTTTTTTGGCAATGGTCGCCAAGATTGGTCGGTTTTCGTGCGGCAGGATTTGGACCAAGTGCGCTACGCAAGGGTGCCTCTGACCCAGGCACAGTTTGATGGCGCTGAGCGTCTTGAGGCGCATCTTAAGGAGCGTGCGTGGGCGGGGTTGAGCTATCGATTGGATGAGTACCCTCAGCTCCTGCCGTGGCTTGTGGGCCAGTGTTGTGACACCGCGCCAGCTCCGTTTAATCAGCCTCTGCGTAATCGTACCCTGCATCGACTGGGTCGCTGGTGTGAGCGATCGGGGTTGTTCGACTTTGCGCTGGCGGTTTATGGCGCTGCAACCACGCCACCCGCCCGGGAACGGGTGGTCCGCATTCTCTCTAAAACCGGGGCCCGAGCGGCGGCAGAAGCCGTCCTCGATGATATTCGCCGGGCACCGTTATCCGCCACTGAGGCCGTTTTTGCCAAGCGCTTTGGTCAGCGAAATGCGGGGTTCCAGCCTAAGGTAGAGGTTATGGATATTGAAACCGTTCCACCGCGGGTGGAGGATTACGCGCTTCAGGAAATCCTGGCGGCTAGAGCGGACTGCGCCCAGCAAGCCTGGGGCATGCACAGCGAAAATGCCCTGGTGAAAACGTTGACGGGCCTACTGTATTGGCCGGTGATCTTCGCCCCGGTCCCCGGGGCCTTCACGAATCCCTTTCAGCTTGGTCCCCACGACCTCTTTGAGGATAGCTTTGTCAGCCTCCGAGCCCCCGCGCTGTTTGAGCTAGAACAACAGACGGCAGATGACGCTGCTTTGTTGGATCACCTGGATCAAGTGGTTAAAGCACATCAAGGCACGGCCAATCATCTGGTGAGCTGGGGGTTGATCGAGCAGGTTGGCCTGGACACCATCCTGACCGCTATGGGGCCCGCAAACGTCAGGCAACTTTGCTCATTTTTGATCAAAAACTTGGCTGACTATCGGCGCGGTTTTCCTGATTTATTCGTGGCCTACGGCATTGGCGATTTTGAGTTTATCGAGGTCAAGGGTCCGAATGATCAGCTGCAGCCTGGGCAGCGGGCTTGGCTACAGCAGTTCTCAGAGATGGGAATGCGCGCCAAGGTGCTGAGGCTGCAGTTAACAGCATGAAGCATCTGTCCATTCGTTCGCTCGCTGGTGCGGTCTTTCGCCAAGGCGATCTCTATCCCTCTCGGCAGGGCCCGCCAGTGGAAGCTAAGGAGGGCGTGCAGACCGCGGCTCGCGTTCAGGCAATGCGCTGCAGAGGCAATCCTTTTTATCGGGCAGAAGTTACGCTTTCTGCGAATCTGGAGCTGGCGAACACGGCTTACGCCTTGCAGGGTCGAGCGGACGGGTTGGCTTTGACCCCAGAAGGAGAACTGCTGATTGAGGAGTACAAAACCACGCGAGCGCCAAGCCCGTTGCTCAATAGCGTTGATCAGGCCCAGGTCAGGCTTTACGCCGGCCTTTATCTGGCGTCCCAAGGGGCGTTGGAGACGGTGGGTCAGATCACGCTCAGGCTGCTTTACCTCAACCCGGAAACCCTCCAGGAGCATGTGTTTGAGGATCACTGGACACCAGAGCAAGCGGCTGCCTATTTAGCCCTGGCTCTGACCTGCTACCAAGGCTTGCTGGAGGCAAAGCAACGTCAGTGGTTAGATCGGGAGACCTGGGCTGAGGCGCTGCGCTTTCCCTATTCTGATTTTCGAATTAATCAGCGTGCGGTATCTCGGCGGGTTTTTCGTTCTTTGTCCAAGGGGGAAAACCTGTTGTTAGAGGCGCCTACCGGAAGCGGCAAGACGCTGGCGGTGCTGTATCCGGCGATCAAGGTGCAGCGAGGGGATCGACAGTTGGTCTACCTCACCAGCAAGAGCCGAGGTGCGGATACCGTGGCTGAGACCCTGACGTTGCTGAACATTCAGGGGCCTAAGTCGGTGGCCTTCAACGCGACCCAAATTACGGCTAAGGCAAAGGTGTGTCTGATGCCAGGGATGCCCTGCGATGCAGCCCTGTGCCCCTATGCCCGAGGGTATTATGACCGAGTGACCGAGGCCCTGAGCGAGCTGTTGACCGGCGGATATATTCACGAGCAGCGAATCCATCAAATCGCGCTAAAACACCAGCTATGTCCCTTTGAACTGAGCCTGGACGCAGCCTCGGAGTCAGATTTGATCGTGGCGGACTATAACTACGTTTTTGATCCTGCCGTTCGCCTGCAACGCCTTGGAGATTTATCCCAGCACCATCTGCTGGTTGATGAGGCGCACCAACTGCCCAGCCGCGTGCAATCTATGCTCAGTACAGCCTTGTCCTTGCAGGCAGTGGCACAGGCGCTGAGGACCTGCGCGTTGGACCTGGCCCCCGCTATTCGTCGCCTGCAGCGGGCGTTGGCTCAGCTCACTAAGGCCGCAGCAATGCGCGCAATCCCACCAGAGCAGGTTGAGGATTTGGAAGCCGGCCTTCAGGCCTATGTAGAGGCAGTCGATCACTGGCGGACTCAGAGCGAGGAGGCCCATGAGCAACAGACGCTGGTCTTGCAGGAAGCCAGAGATGAGGATCCGGTGCAGGCGCTGTACTTCATCAGCCTGGGCTGGATGCGGTCTAAGTCCTGGGGGCCATCAGACAGTTTTCGTTATCTGCTGCGGGGCCAGGGTGATGAGCGTGCGGTTGTTCGATACTGCGTAGACCCCGGGCCCTATACTGCTGACGTGCTTAAGGACGCCGCCAGCGTGCTGCGTTTTTCGGGCACCGTCTCGCCCCTGGGCCTCTACCAGCAACTACATGGTTTTCCGGAGCAGTTGATCCAGTCCGAGGGGTCCAATGAGAAATGGCCAACGCCAGAACGAGCGCCAAACCCCTTCCAGGCGAGCAGCACCGGCGTGCTGTTAATCAGCGATATACCCACCTACCTCAGGACCCGGGAGGGTAGCCTGCCGAGACTGGCCGCCCTGGTGCAGGAGGTGCTCCGGACAGCCCCCGGCCGCTATCTGATCGCCCTGCCGTCTTACGCCTACCTTGAGCTGTTTTCCCGGACCCAAGTTGATGCGGAGTATGGTTTTATGGTGCAACGTCCAAACATGAGTGATGGCGAACAGGCGGATCTTCTGTCCACATTCGCTGACCAGAGCACCTGCCTTCTCGGCGTTGTTCTGGGGGGAGTCCTGACCGAGTCGCTCAATTTTCCAGCGTCCGGTCTGCGGGGGGTCTTCGTGGTAGGGTTGGGCCTCCCGCCTCCGGGCCTGGAGCGTGACCTGATGGCCGCGCACTTCGACGAGAAAATAGGCAAGGGATGGGGACAGCAGGTGGCCTATACTCAACCCGCGATGTTGAAGGTCAGTCAGGCGGCGGGCCGATTGATCCGGCGCACCGGAGACCGGGGCCTGGTGTTTTTGATTGATCCACGCTTTGCAGAACCACGGTATCGTTGTTTTCTGCCCGCCCACTGGATGATCGAACCCACGGCCCTGGGCGACGTGAGAAATCGGGTAAAAACATTTTGGACACATGACAGCCCGAGTTAGGGGGACTAAGCTAGCAAGATGACAACACATGCCTTAAGAAGGACAAAAATCATTTGCACCATTGGTCCGGCGACGGCCAGCTTTCCCATGCTGCAGAAGCTGCATGCAGCGGGCATGAATGTGGTGCGGATCAACATGTCCCACGCGGATCATGCCAATGCCCTTAAGATCATTAACTGGATCAAGACGCTGAATCGGCAGGTGGTAAATCCGGTGCCCGTCCTGCTGGATACCCAGGGACCGGAGATCAGGACCGGCGTCCTGGCCAATCCCATGGAGCTGAATCCCGGGGACGTGGTAACCCTGAGCGTGCGGGATGGAGATCTGGTAGAGCAACAATCCATCCACGTGAACTATACCGAGCTGGTGGATGTGGTTGAGGTGGGTCGTATTATTACCGTCGACAATGGCCTCATGAATTTCCGGGTTCTGGAAAAACTGGATCGCCAGCTGACGTGTGAGGTGATCGATGGCGGTACGCTTGGGAGCCGCAAGCACGTCAATTTGCCTGGGGTTCGGGTCAATCTTCCGGCAATCACCCAGAAAGACAGGGCAGATATCCTATTCGGCATGGAGCACGATGTGGACTTCATCGCGCTGTCCTTCGTTCGCAGTGCGGCAGACATCGAGGAGCTGAGAGAGCTGCTCGGCAAGAAAAAGCAAAGCATCAAGGTGATCGCTAAGATTGAGGACCAGGAGGGGGTTAACAATATTCACGATATCGTTGCGCTTTCCGACGGAGTAATGGTGGCCCGAGGCGACCTGGGCATCGAAACGGAGCTTGCCGACTTACCCAACGTTCAGCGACGTATCGTGCATGCCTGCGCCAAGGCGGGAAAGCGGTGCATCGTGGCCACCCACCTGCTGGAGTCGATGATCGATAATCCCATCCCCACGCGTGCAGAGGTGACGGATGTAGCCAACGCGATCTACGAAGGAGTGGATTCTGTCATGCTGTCCGGAGAAACCGGAGTTGGAAAACATCCCGTGCGCTGCGTTGAGCAGCTGCACAGCATTGCGAATCGAGCCGAGAGATTCCCGGGGCTCGGCTATGAAAAGGTGCTCGTGGTTGAGGATGATAAACAGCACGTGGCCATACACGCCGTTGCCCTCGCCGAAGCCGTGGATGCAGAGGGCATTGTGGTGATCACCCGTCGCGGCCTGACCGCCGACTTAGTGACTGCCGCGCGGCCCATGCGGGTGCCGATCTTTGCCTTTACCAATCACAGCCAGACGCGGCGACGTTTGGCGCTCAATCGGGCGGTATTTGCCCATCGACTGGCCTTCAGCAACGATCCGGAGAAGACGTTACGTCGGGCCTTCGACCTATTGCGGGAACGTGAGGGTCTGGCGGAGGGAGCCAAGCTGGTGGTGATCTCTGATGTGCTCGCCGACCAGCCCACAGAGGCGATACAGATTCGAGCGCTGATTAAAGGGACGTCAAAGAGTTAGGCATTGCCGCCGTTGTTAGCTGACAAACAGCATTCTGAGGGCAACAGTGGCGAGGACCACAGCAAATAGTTGTCGCAGCCGACGCGCATTCACACGCTGGGCCATACGCACCCCCAGGGGCGCCGTTGCTATGGCGCCTACCACGATAGCCAAAAACGTCGAGACGTCCAGATAGCCAAGCAGTCCCGGAGCAGTGTGCGCAGGGGCTGAGAGGAAATAGCTCAGTGCCGCCACGCCGGCCAAGGGAATACCAAGAACGCTGGAGGTTGCGGTCGCGTTATGGGCGGGGACGTTAAAGAAAATGAGGGTGGGAACGATCACGTTGCCGCCGGCAATGCCCGCACAGCCGGAGACGATGCCGGCTCCGGTACCTACTCCTAGATAGCCAAGGCGTCCGGGCAGCGTTCGCTGCGGGTGGGGCTGCCAGCTGAGCAGCATCACCACGGCCACGCAGCCTAACAGACAGCCCAGCAATGTTCGGAGCAGGTCGGATGGCAATAGCGGTGCAATAAATCCTGAAGCGGCACTGCCGACAAGCAGCCAGGGCAGCAGCCCAGAAAAGGCGTCCCAGTGTACCCGCTGCGCGCGAATTTGGGCCCACGCCGCCGAGGCCGAGGTGAGGGTGATACAGGTGAGCGATGTAGCCAGCGCCACAAGCAGGGCAAGCTCCGGGGAGAACTTATTTGACGCGGTGTAAATCAGGTAGAGCGCTGGCACAATGACGACTCCTCCACCAATGCCTAGCATGCCCGCCAGGAAACCGCTGAACACGCCGAGCAGGAGATAGAGTGCAATGTATTCTGGCATGTTTCTTATTGAGGTTATGATCGCGACAGCGCGCCGGCGAGAGAGTGTAGCGGAGTTCTTATTCATGCAGAACCATCTCGAAAGCAACCTGGTGAAATTCCTGTTCAGCCTATTGCTGGTCATCCCAGTCGGTGTTGCCCAGGCACAGGAAGAGATGGTGGAACTTGCCAATGGCGACCGCTATATCGGTGAATTGGTGAATGGCGAGCTATCTGGCGACGTCTCTTACGTTTGGGCTGATGGGGCACGCTATCAGGGAACCTTCGAGAACGATAAGCCCAATGGGACCGGCAGCTATAGCTGGCCGGATGGGAGACGGTACAGCGGGTCTTTCGTTGCGGGAAGGCGCGAGGGCCAGGGAACCTTGACCTGGCCAAATGGCGATGTGTACGAGGGTGATTTCAGCGATAACCTGATGCAGGGTCAGGGCACCTTTACATCGGCGAAGGGTGAGCGCTATGAGGGTGGCTTTGTGAACAACGAGCGTCACGGCCAGGGCCAAATTAGCTGGGTGACCGGTCAGCGCTTTGAGGGTGAACTGCGGAAAAACCGGCCCCATGGCCAGGGTCATCTGACCTTTAGCGATGGGCGGTATTACATTGGTGAATTTCGTGCGGGCGCGAGAACCGGTCGGGGTACCTTGGTCTGGCCCAATCAAAATCGGTATGTGGGGGACTTTGTTGACGATCAGCGACAGGGCCAGGGGGTTTTCTATTGGCTTGACGGCAGCACCTATCGAGGTGCCTTCAACCAAGGTCAGCAGCTTGGGTGGGGTATTTTAGTCAACCCGGCAGGCGAAGCATTTGTTCAATATTGGTCTGAGACCGAGCTCAAAATGGAGTATCCGCTGGTGGCTAACCCAGCGTGCGGATTGCGTTACCAGGGTAAGGAATGGATGTTTCGAAGCAGAACCTGCATCAACGGCCTGGCTCACGGCAGCGGGCTTGCGGCCAGCTTAGACGGGACATCCATCATCCCGGATGGAGCGTTTATCCTGGGCAGGTACCAGGCTGGGCGCATCATCGCGCTGCCGCCTGCACGCCTGACGGCCGATCTTGGTGCGCCACAGTGAATGACTTTCTGAACTACATTCCCGACGACTTTCAGGTTCTTGAGTGGATAAGCCTAAAGGAGCAGAGTGCCGTTGCGCGGGTTCAGGGGAGGAAGGATGGCGCTTGGCGCGTTCTGAAGCTTAAAAAGACAGCCGATGCTGAGGCGGGTTTGCTGGCTGAACTAAAACATCCGGGCATCGTGCAGCTAGAGGGGGTGCGCGACATGGGCGGGGTCCAGTGTCTGATCCTCGAAAATCTTGTGGGCGGCAGTCTAGATGAGCAGCTCGAGTATGGGCTCCCCGTTCAATTTTTGTGGACGGCGCTAAACCAAATTTGTTCTGCGCTGGGTCGCATTCATGAGCTGGAATACATTCACGGGGACCTCAAGCCCGAGCATGTTTTATTCAGCCTAAACGGCGGCGTTAGGCTTATCGATCTGCATGCCGCTCGCCCTTTTCGTACCTTAACTGATCAAAAGGCGTTGGTAGCGTCTAGGCCGGACAGCGGCACGTTGGAATATCTTGCGCCGGAGCGGTTGAGCGGAGATGCCTCGGACGGTCGAGCGGATTTTTACAGCCTAGGAGTCATGATCTTTCACCTGTTGAGTGGCCGGCTGCCGTTCGAGTCTTCAGATCGCGAAAAGATTTTGCAGATGCATTTGCATGATCCGATACCGCGCCTGCCCCTTCACTTTTCGAAGCAGCAGCCCTTAGTCAATGGCCTGATGGCGAAGCGGCCTGCAGATCGTTTCGCCAACGCCGACGCCGTGCGTCAGGCGCTGGAGGACTGTGCCCCAGACGACCTGCAGGCCTCTATCGCGATACGATCAGCCGCGATCGTAACCGACGAAATTTTACGCATCAGTGATCAGCTGCGCTCCCTGCCTGGGGAGCGGCAGCAAATACAACGCCGGCTTCGGCGAAAGCGTCGCCGCCGTCAGGCGCTCCAGGTCACCGGTGTGGGCCTTGCGTTGCTGCTGGCCACGGGCACGGCCTTCCTGGTGCGAGACGCCTGGATGCCGACAGTTTCTGCTGTTGCACTCGAGTTGGGCATTATTGAGGACCGACAACTGAATCAGGCGTGGAATGAGGCGGACTCTCTGAGACAGGATCCCAATCAAAGTTTAGCGACCATTTACGGCGCCTACCAGCGCGTGTTGGTGCTGTCTCCCGACAATGCGGCGGCTCGGCAAGCCATTCAGACCCTGGCCCAAGACTGGAAGGCCTCGATCGAAGATGCCCTGCAAAAAGATGACCTATCCTTGGCCGAATCTCGCCTGCTAGAGGCCAATCAGGTGCTGGGTGAAGACCCTATCTTGATGGTGTTGTCCTTGCGGCTGCAAAACCGATTTCGTGCGGAGCGCCTGTTGGCCAGTACCCGAACTCTATTGGCTGAAAATGGGCTGTCTGACCTGCCCAGCGCCGCTGCTGCGCTTCAGGCCTATCAAGAAATTATGAGGATCGCACCTCGCCATCCAGGGGCGGAAGCAGGCCTTCAGGAAATCGCCGAGCACTACAGCCAACTCGCAGCGGATGCTGCGCTGGCTGGAGAAGTCAACCTTGCGATCATGCTGCTCGAAAGAGCGACCGCCGCGAATAACGAATTACGAGACCTGGATCGGGTTCGGCAGCTGATCTCCGAGGCGACGAGCATCCAAAGCGCCTTAGCGGAGCTGCTGGATAATGCTCGCCGCCTCCGTGCCGAGGGTCGAACCCTTACGCCTCCTGGCGCTAATGCAGCAGAACTTTATCAGCAGGTTCTAGCTACGGATCCAGACAACGCGGCCGCCGCTCAGGGGCTGGAGGAGCTGGTCTCTCAAACACGAATGCAAATCCAGGAAGCCCTTGGGGTCAACAACATGCGTCAAGCGGAGTCGCTGCTTGAGCAGGCGGTTAGCGTGGGGCTAGCGGCTTCGTCCGTGGCCCTCATGCGGGCCAGCATTGATTCAGAAAAACAGCGCTTAGCGTTGATTGAGGCGATGCTGAGCAGGTCCAGGGGACTGCTGGCGGAAGGGTTTATCACGCAACCCGCGGATAACAATGCAACCAGCCTGCTGAGAGAAATCCTCGCGCTTGAGAGCGATCATTCCGAAGCGAAAGCGCTCTTGCTACAGGCTGCTCGGCGTTTGGTAGAGGTTGCTCGGGAGGCACGACGGGCCGGGTTGGCAACGCAGGCTGACGAATACTTAGGGCTCGCGTTGGCTCTGTTTCCGGAACGTGGAGAGTGGATTCAGCTACGGGCAGAATGGCGCGATGAGGCGGACGAGAGGGATACCGTTGGCCTGCGTTAGGGCTTGTTGCTTTTGCCCGAACCGGCTCCTATATTGCCGCCTTAGACCCTCGAACTCAGAGAGGAGCGACCATGCCAGTTGAGATTCCCTTTCGCCGAAAGCTTGAATTCGAGTACGGCAAGGTCGTTAGCGTGGCGCCGGGTATTCGGCGAGTGGTCGCCAATAACCCAAGCCCCTTTACCTTCCACGGCACGGGCACCTACATTCTAGGAACCGGAAAGGTGGCGGTGATTGATCCCGGCCCAGATGATGATCAGCACATCCGGGCGATCCTGCAGGGCTTGGGCGATGAATCGATCAGTCATATTCTCATCACGCACACCCATATGGACCACTCGCCAGGGGCGCGCCCGCTACAGGCCATTTGTGGGGCACCGACCTATGCTTACGGCCCTCACGGGGCGGGCAAAATTGAGCAGGGTGTTCAAGTGGAAGAGGGCGGCGACATGGACTTTGTCCCCAACCACCTTGTGCGCGATGGGGACATCATCGCCGGCGGAGACTGGTCGGTGGAATGTGTCTATACCCCTGGTCATACCTCGAATCATATGTGTTTCCAGCTTAGAGAACAGCGTGCCTTGTTCACGGGAGATCATGTCATGGGTTGGTCTACCAGTATTATCTCGCCCCCAGATGGTGACATGGCGGCCTACATGGACAGTTTGCATCGTCTGCTAGAGCGCGATGATGACACCTATTGGCCCACTCATGGCCCGGAAATATCTGAGCCGCGAGCGCTGGTTAGGGCGTTCATCGAGCATCGCCGTGAACGTGAACAGCAAATTTTGGATTGTGTGGCCGGTGGGACCCAGCTAATCAGCCAGATGGTGCCGCTGATGTACCGAGATACCCCGGAATTTATGTATCCGGCTGCGGCGCGTAGCGTGCTGGCGGCGGTTGAATATCTGGTTTCTATCCAGGCGCTTCAAGCTGAAGAGGGTGGTGTCGCCAGCATGGGCGCGCGCTACCGATTGCCCTAGGGACTTCTGCTAGGCTTTGACGGCCTTGGGTTCCGTGATCAGCGGAGCAGCCTCCTGTGTCGCCGAGTATGCGGCAGGCAGCTGAATTAAGAAGGCAACGCCACTGCCGTCCTCTAAATTTCTGGCATCGACGCTACCCCCGTGATGCTCGGCGATAATGCGAACCACATGCAGACCCAGACCAAAGTGGAGGCGATTCTGCTGGCCACGATGGCTCACCATCGAGTCGAAGATCGTTTTTAAGAGTTCGGGTGCCAGCACCGGCCCGCGGTTGGCGACGCTGATCTGCAGGAAGTCATCCAACCGATCCAGCTGCACGCGGATGGGGGTATGGGTGCGATGAAAATCTACGGCGTTATCAATGACCTTATCCATCATTTGTTCGATGCGAAAATCCGAGACCTCGGCATAGGCAGAGGAGGGCGTGCCCCGATATTTAAACTGCACGCCCCGCTGGGAGAAAGAGCAATTTGCCACGTAGCTGGACAGCAGTTCGTTCAGGTCGATGGGCTCCAGCTCTTCTGCCTCTAACGACTCCTCTAAGTTTGCGGCATCGGCCAAATTTTGTACGATTGATCCAATACGGTGAACGCCCCGTTGGGCGCTATCCAAATATTTGCTCTGAGCAATTTGCGGATGCTCCTGGGCAAGATTTTGCAGAGAGGTGCTGAGCGTATTGAGGGGGTTATTGATCTCGTGACGTAGGGTTCTGGGCATGCTCTCCAAAAAGGCATTGTGCTGCTTGAGCTTCTCAAGCATTCCGGAAACACTCCGCGCCAGGTCACCGATCTCGTCACCGGCTTCCATTTCGTTAGACAGCCGTGCTTTTTTCAGGCGACCGCGTGCGTCAATCGCCGCTGAAGCCTCTCGGCGCAGATTGCGAATGCGCCAAGCCAGGCGGCCCGCGAAAGCCAGGAGAGCGGTAAAAATAGCGAGCAAGCTAAGGACGGACAACGCCAACACCTGTTCCATCGCAGATCGCTGAAAACGCAAGATATCGTCAATATTTTGCTCAACAATCACGGTACCGATCACGGATTCATCAGAAACAATGGGATGGGCGGCTAGGATAATCTCGGCGTTTTCCGAGAGGGGGTTCCTGAGGGCAATAGGTTCTCCGGTCAAGGAAACGCGCAAGGCCCTCTCTGAGGGCGTCATCCCCTCCGTTTCCTGGTCGCCGCCTGCCTCGATCGGCTCGCGCATGACTAGCTCATGTATCCAAGGGCGCATGGCTTCGAAGACCTGTGATAACTCGGTCAACAACCCTGAAGAGACCGGGGCATCTATATCCTGTCGAATATCCCCCACCTCGGCCCGTACCCGCTGCATATCGTCTATGACCAGGATTCGAGCCCCCGCGTACCCGAGACCCTTCACGATGTTACGCACCTCAGGGGTGCGCAGGACCACCAGATTGAAGCTTTGCTTGTTATTTTTCGGAAGCGTTTGCGTGCTTCGGTCAATGGTGCGGGCGACGGCGTCGTCCACATCAATGAAGGTCAGGCCAAAGAATCGGCGTGAGCCCAGCAGCGCTAGGGGGATGCGTAGCTCAACCTCGGTAACGTCCTTGCCTGCGCTTCGCAGGAGGACCCCTTGCACGCGATTTTCCGCAGCGCCAACGGCTGCGTAACGCCATTGTTCATCCATCGCATACCCCGTCACCACCCCGGATTGCTCGAAGATGATGGCCAAGCGGCCATTTTCGCCGTCGCTGCTAACGAAGTTAAGACGAATGTGGTCCGCGTTATCCAATCGCAGATAGTCCGAGTCTCGATGGATGAGGATGTCGTCCCTGATCCGCATATGAACGTATAGGAAGTCTGCTCGCTCCCCCAGGATCAGCGAGAAATCCGCATCCTGGCCGCCGGTTGGTGAACCAAAGCTTAAATATTCTCCCTGGGCTTCTTCTCCCCAATCGTCTACCTGTCCATCCAGCCGGATCGTATTTTCTAATGGCTGGGCATAGAGTGGTTCAAAGTCGTCCAGATTGACGGGCATATCGTTAAACAAATCCTCCCGTCCGTTGAACAGCGTGGAGATGCCCTCGGCGGTCAGGAGCTGGGCCTGGGACTGGCCCTGGATCAGGAGGCGCTCCATCTCCACCAACTGCCGGTAGCTGAACCAGGGGATAATTAACAGGGCTAGCCCCATGATCGCCAGCTTGGTGCCGAGGCGCGGCCCCCTGATTTTGCGGAAAAACCCCGGCATATCGCCGCCCTTACTGCTTCGACCAGCGATAGCCGAAGCCGTATTCGCTCTTGATGCAGGAAAAAGAATCATCAACCCGCTCAAACTTCTTCCGAATGTTCCGCATATGGGTATTGATGGTGTTGTTGGTCACCAAACTTTGCATGGTTGCGTTCATTAGGGTCTCATAGCTCACGGCGTGGCCCGGCGCACGGACTAGCTTTGACAACATCCTGAACTCGGTGCCTGACAGGTCGATTCGCTCGCCCTTCCACGAAACCAAGAGCGCGTCTTGATCCAGGGCCAGGTGACCGATCATGCGCTCGGCTTTGTTTTCGCTGCGAGTGGGTGCGCTCCTGGCCTCGTTGATACGCAGCAAGCTAGAAATTCGTTCGGCCAAGTAATCAAGAGAGATGGGCTTGGGTAAGTAGTCCCAGGCGCCCAGACGCAGCCCCGAAATTTTGTCGATCTCGTCAATTCGTTCCGTGAGGAAGATAACGGGCAGGGTTGGTGACCGTGTCAGCAAATCCCGACAGAGCTGAAAGCCTGCATCAACCTCATCGCCGAGAATGATGTCGAGGATCGCGAGGTCAGGGAGGGCGGCATCGAATCCAGCCAGCGCCTCTTCGCTGGAGCCATAGGCGCGTACCTGATAACCCTTGTTGCTGATGGCATCAGCATAGTTGGAACGCTGATCAGGATCGTCTTCCACGATGACAATGCTTTTAGCCAAAATTTCCTCCTAGTACCTGCTGGGCATAGTCTACCGACTTTTATGCTCAAACCACGAAGACGATTGACAACGCCTAGAAGGGTTGTCATTGCATCCCACTCGACGCAACCTTCTCACACCGATGAAGGAATCAAAACCATATGGATTACTTAGCTGCAAATTGGCTGGAGGTGATTGGCGTTGTGAGCGGCTTGCTCTGCGTTTTGCTGTTGATCAAACAGAATGCGCTGACCTTTCCCTTAGGCCTGCTCTATGCGCTGGTGACGGTCATCGTGGTAGCTCGCTCGAACCTCTATGCTGATGTGATCTTGAACGCGTACTACGTGCTCATGAACGCCTATGGCTGGTACTACTGGCTCTATGGTGGAGAGGCCATTCGTGATGACGGGCACTTGCCGCCTCAGCCCATTTCTCGAAACCTCTGCCTGGCGTTGATGGCTATAACCGTGTTGGGCAGCCTCAGCATGGCCTATGTTCTCGGCAGTTTCACCGCAGCAGATCTGGTTTATGCCGATAGCTTTACTACCGTCGCCAGCTTTGTTGCCATGTGGATGACCGCCCGCAAGCTGCTGGCCAGCTGGGCGGCCTGGTTTGTGATTGATGTGGTTCAAATAGCGGTTTATCTCGTTAAGGGGGCTACGTCGGATCCAGGGCTGTACCTCTACGCGGGCTTATACACTGTTTATCTGGGCATGGCGGTCATCGGTTGGCGGGCCTGGCGGCGGACGATGGTGTCGGATAACGCCCCAATGCATGCGGCCGGCTGATGGACATCGTTATCACAGGTCCGGAATCCTCTGGCAAGAGCACCCTCGCGGCGTGGTTGAGCCAACGCCTAGGTTTGCCCTTACAGCAAGAGGAGGCCCGTAGCTATCTCGGAGGTCAGAGCGGCTATCTCCCCAGCGATCTCATTCGTATCCAGGAACGCCAGAGCCAGAGAGAGATGGCGCTGGCTGACGCCCCTGGCGCGATATTGGATACCGACATCCTCACTCTGATGATCTGGTGGAGAGAAAAATACGGACCTCTGCCTATCCTCTTTAACGACGCCTGGCACAGACGTTCTCCCAGGGTGTACCTGCTTTGCAGGCCTGATATTCCCTGGGAGCCTGATCCGCTGCGTGAAAACCCCTTGGATCGAGATAGACTCTTCGACCTCTATCAGTATGAAATGCGCCTGCGTCAGGTGCCCTATCGGATTGTCCAGGGTGACGGTGAAGACCGATTGTTGGGTGCGCTTGCGGGCCTAACGCAGCTCCAAGGCAAGCGCGAAGCGTTACCCTAACCGCTGCAACCTGTCGGCAGAGGTCAGCAGTTGGTCTCGAATTTCTGCCCGCTCATTGCCACGGGCAATCTGAAAGCTTGCCCACGCCCATTCGCGTTTCCAGAAGGCGAGCACGTTGCGCTTGAGTCTCGGCATGTCCCGGCCCCCAAGAAAGGCCTCGCTCAATGACGCGAGGTCCTCCTGGGGCAGGTCGAGGCCCAGGCATAGGGTTACCAAGTCGAACAGAGGATCGTTGCTGCCCACGAATTCCCAATCAAGCGTCACCCAGCCCTCGGGCGTGACCAGGATATTCCAAGGGTTCAGGTCGTTATGGCAGGTCGTTGAATGCTTGGCCTCCACGGGGGTTAACCGAGGGTCAGGGGCCACGCCGTAGTCGCCTAAGAGGTCGGCGAGGCAATACGCTCTGCCGCTATCCGGCAGAGCTTTATGGAGGCCTGCCGTGAAATGTAAAAGATCTTCGGGGTTGAAACGTGTGCTAAATACGTCAGCCAGCACCTCGCCTGACAGGCGCTTGGAGAGCATATCCCCGGTGGCCCGGTTCAGCGCAAGGGGTCGAATGCCTGGGGGCTCGGGCAGGTTCTGGTACCAGATATCCTCGTGTTGTCGATCCACAAAGGGCTGAGGGATTCCGGCAATTCGCAGAACGTAGGATTCGGTCTTGTGTTGGTGGACTCTATTGAAAGCGATATTAAGATTGCTAAATCCGCCGCTCAGGAATTCAAAGTCCTGGAGTTCACTGTGCTGCCAGCTTGGGGACAGTGCCAGGATGCGCCCTATGATCGCGTCTCGCTTGGGCATGGAGGGATGCGTTTCGTCGAGCACAGGCCCTGCCCGATGGGTCTCTTCCTCGGGGATCATGTTGGCCGACGATCGTCAGACAGGCGATCTAGGCAGGCAGACATGACTTCGCCAATGGGCTCTCGAATCACCAGGTCTGCCAGGTGATCAAGCCCCGTGCTTTCCCGGTTGATGATCACCAGCGTCGCACCCATGCGAGCAGCCACCTCTGGAAAGCCTGCTGCTGGATAGACAGTCAATGACGATCCCAGAACAATCATGAGGTCACAGCCTTGAAGCCAGGCTTCGGCCCGCTTGATCTCATGTTCCGGCATGCTTTGACCGAAGGAAATGGTGGCAGTTTTGATCAAACCCGAACAGGCTTCGCAGGGCGGTACTTCTCCGGTGTCGACGAAGAGTGCTCGCAAGGGTTCAAGGTCATATCTGCGCTGGCAGCTTAAGCAGCGGGCGTAAGTCGCATTGCCGTGCAGTTCGATGATCTGTTCCGATGCCAGCCCCGATACCTGATGCAGGTTGTCCACATTTTGAGTGATGACCCCAACAAATCGCTTTGTATCGCACAGCGCTTTCAGGGCGACATGGCCTTTATTAGGCACCGCGCTGGTCATCAGCGTGCTCGAAAATTTACGTTGCCAGGATGTTGCACGCGCCTCTGCAGAGGAGATAAAGTCTTGAAAGGGGATCGGCTTCATCGTCTCCCACAGCCCGGTGCCCGGACTTCTATAATCCGGAATGCCGGACTCTGTGCTGATGCCGGCGCCGGTGAAAAAGACGCCCCGGGAGCACCCGCTCAGCAGCGAGCAGAGATTGTCAAGTTCTTGCTGATCGTTCATCATTCGCTCAGTGACACCGTGACGGTATGCTAGTCCTTTGTGCCGTTCCTTTCATCTTTCACAGTCCACTGCGGAGACCCAATCATGCACCTACTGCGCTATGTACCCATGGGCATAATTCGAGACAGTATTCGGATCAGAGGAAGCCTGCGCCTGATGTTGGTGCTCTCAGCTCTTGCCGTGAGTTCTCATGGGGCACTGGCTCAGGAGGACTCGGGTGCATCTCCCCTACAGGAGTTGAAGGCGACGGTTACTTGGCAGGGGGGGCTTGAGGCTCGCGCCCTCAACGAATCGAGTGGTCTGGCGGCCAGCCATCGTCACCCCAACGTTTTATGGTCAATCAATGACTCTGGCTCCAAGGCCGTGCTCTACGCCATGGATTTAACGGGGCGTCATTTGGGATCTTGGTCAATAGATATGCCGGACCCTATCGATTGGGAGGCTATGACGTCCGTTCAAGTGAACGGGACCTCCTACCTCGTGGTGGCCGACGTGGGCGACAATACGGCCTGGCGAGATACCGTGAGCTATACCGTTGTTGCTGAACCGGATGTGTTCAATAGCGCGGAATCGATATTGGAACCTGTAAGCCACCTGCGATTCCGATATCCGGACGGCCCGCGAGACTGTGAGGCAGTGACCGTGGATGTCCAGGGTCAGCGCCTGCTGCTCATGAGTAAGAGAGTGGTGCCCATTGAGGTTTACGCGCTGCCCCTGGTGTTGGATAACGCCCACTCAGACGTTTTCGTTGCCGAGAAAATTGCCGACTTGGATGGCCTGCCTCGCGTGTCGGTGAAAGATATGGACCTCTATGGCAAGGCTGGACCATGGATGCATATGCCTACCGGCATGACCCTCAGCGGCGACCGCCTACTGGTGACCACGCCCAAGGATGCCTACCTATTCTCACTGGCCAGGCTGTTGAGCCCACCGCAACGCATTGCGATGCCGAGCATCGGACAGCGCGAGGCCATCGTCTTTGCGGCAGGGAGCGAAAACGTGGCATTCGTCAGCCACGAGCGGCGTTATGGGAAAGAAGAAGCTTCCCTGCTGCGGATTGAGATTAAGGATCGCTGATGTGTGGCCGAGAAGCGCGAAAGGCGAGGGGTGGGTGCGCCAGACGGCTGATGACCTGTTCCGCTACGGCCTCCACCCCAGCTGAGCTGGTGTCCACCTCAAGGTCGTAAGGAATTCCGTGTTCATGCACTTGCTCAAAATGAGAGGTCGCGGTCCCGGGAAAGCGTCCCGGACGCTTGCGCTCTCGTTCCAGCACCACGCTAAGTCGGCATTTGACGCCGACAAACCAGGTTGTATCTGGGTTTAAGACAGCGATGTAATCCTCTAGGTAGTCTCGTTTGAAGAGGAGGTCGTCCACGATGACATTGCAGCCGAGGTCGCTGAAATGAGCAACGGCCCTGCGCATGCCCGACAGAACGCGCTCTCCGTACTCGCCGAACTGAATATGTGTAACCGGTTGGCCGTCAAGGACTGCGGGCACCACGTTCAAGCCCGACGCCCCAGGGTCGCCGGGTGGTGAGTTGAGGCCTCGGACCCGACTGGGCATGCCGTCCCTGAACTGATCCAAGGCAATATGCTGGAAAGGTTCCTGGAGTTGGTTCTGAAGCGCTATGGCGAGCGTTGTTTTCCCGGCGCTGGAGCAGCCGTTGAGTAAAATGACCTTGGACATGACGGGTTTTTATCTAGGCTGGGCCTCAAGCTCGAAGCGCTAGACGGTAGCCAATCGTTTGGTCTTTGTACATCCCAGAGCGGGTTGGTGTGGCCTTATCGAGAGACTTTCCCGGCTCCCGCGCACTCTTCATAACCTGCGCCTCGCTAACCATCCGCGTCGATAACGGTACACGGTGCATAAAGATGTATCATCGGCGCTTTGGTATGGGGGCGGCAACGTGCTGTGGCACTGTGAAAGTGAACGTCTAACTTCGCTCGTGAAGGACTTACCCGGGGTCTCCTCAACAGCGATCGCCCTGGCTGGGCTCGCTGATCGGGATACGGCTCTGCGAGGGAGCGAGCGTACGATGCTGTCTGCCATGCGCGGTGAGCGTCGACGCACGTTCAGTTCGGGACGCTACTGCGTGAGGGCAGCCCAGCACTGTCTTGGGCTGTCTGATGATGCTATTGGGCGAGCGGGACGAGTCCCCATCTGGCCTGCGGGAACGGTCGGCAGCATCAGTCATTGCAGCGACCTCGCGGTAGCCGGCCTTTCGTGTTCCCTGGCCGGAATGGGGGTGGATATTGAGAGATCTGAGCGGATCACGCCCAAGCTCCACGGCAAAATTTTTACTGAAGGAGAACGTGCCGACCTCGAGGGGCTCCCAAGTGCCGCGGCCGCAGTAACGTTTTCTGCAAAAGAAGCGGGCTACAAGGCGATATTTCCTCTATCGAATCAATATATCGGCTTCCAGGAGGCCGAAATTATTCATCATTGGACCGAACAATCCTTTACCATTCGATACCTGGGTTCCCATGCTCCGAACAGACGCTTGGAGGGCGGTGTCGGTTACTGGAGACAAAGTCACGAGCACGTGATGACGCTTTTTTT
>MDTB01222943.1_pt1 | contig 36615 bp, 34 predicted proteins | sample 811161 | NCBI WGS metagenome assembly MDTB01 (sample SAMN05326650, study PRJNA326480) | marine metagenome | isolation source: seawater | place: Mediterranean Sea | collected 2009 | reverse complement strand
TTTCCCTTAAAGAAAACGGGCAAATAAGAATGCTAAAAACTGATTTGTTGAAACAAAAAGCCCTAAAGTTTATTGAAGATTCAATAACAATTACTGATGAAGATGGCAATGAATTGAATCGAGAGGAACTCCTTTTAGATAAAAACACAGACAAAGGCTCAGATTTGAGCGAAACTAGTAATAACCCAAACAGCGATAACCCCGACGCGGAAGAAGATTCAAGTGACTGATATGAATATTGGCCCGACTAATTACCTTGTGCCAACAGTAGTAGAACAAACCAATAGAGGAGAACGTGGGTACGACCTCTACTCCAAACTACTCAAGGAGAATATTATTTTTATAGGTACACCTATAGATGATGGAATTGCCAATCTGGTATGTGCCCAGCTTCTCCACCTGGAGTCAGAGAATCCTGAGAAAGACATAAGTCTCTATATTAATTCTCCTGGTGGAAATATAAATTCTGTTTTTGCAATATATGACACAATGTCATACATCAAACCTGAAGTAGCAACAATTTGTTATGGGCAAGCAGTAGCTGCGGCTGCTGTGTTGTTGGCGGCAGGCAATACGGGAAAAAGGCTAGCGCTTCCTCATTCAAGAATTCTGATCCACCAACCATACGCTGGGGCTCAGGGACAGGTTTCAGACTTAGAGATCGCGTCCCGTGAAATACAAAGACTGAAGAATCAACTTGAAGAAGTCTTAGCAACCCATACAGGTCAAACTGTTGAACAAATTCGGTTAGATACCGATAGAGACAACATCATGGATGCTTATGAGGCAAAAGAGTATGGAATTATTGATGAAGTTATTGATTCAAGGACAGTTGTTGATAATTCAGGACCGATAGCTGCAGTTTAAGAAAACGAGGGGGTTGAAATGGCAAAATTTGGTGAAACCACGGAACTGCTAAAATGTTCCTTCTGTGGAAAGTCGCAGAAACAGGTGAAAAAACTTATTGCAGGTCCTGGAGTATACATTTGTGATGAGTGCATTGATTTATGTAACGAAATAATTGATGAAGAATTGTCAGCACCTGCTGAAGTTGGTTTTGAAGAACTCCCAAAACCAGAGGAAATAAATGCATTTCTTGATGACTACATTATTGGGCAGGAGCAAGCTAAACGAATTCTTTCAGTAGCTGTTTATAACCACTACAAGCGTGTTCAAGTAGGGGAGAAGAACGAAGACGAGGTCGAACTTTCTAAAAGCAATATCTTGTTGATAGGGCCCACCGGATGTGGGAAAACATTGATGGCCGAAACGTTAGCAAGGATGCTGAATGTACCTTTTGCCATAGCAGACGCAACAGCCTTAACAGAAGCAGGATATGTCGGTGAGGATGTGGAAAATATCCTCTTAAAATTAATCCAATCTGCTGATCTAGATGTCAAGAAAGCAGAGATGGGAATAATTTATATAGATGAAATTGATAAGGTTTCAAGAAAGAGCGAAAACCCGTCAATAACCAGAGACGTTTCTGGAGAAGGCGTTCAGCAAGCTCTTTTGAAAATTCTTGAAGGAACATCTGCATCTGTCCCTCCTCAAGGTGGCCGAAAGCACCCACATCAAGAATTTTTGCAAATAGATACAAAAAATATTCTCTTTATTTGTGGCGGAGCTTTCGCTGGTTTAGATGAAATTATAGAGAGCCGTATCGGAAGTAGTGGAGTTGGGTTTGGCGCTGATATTCGAAAATCTACCGACAAAGATCTCACAAATCTCTATACTCAAGTTCAACCAGAGGATTTAGTTAAATATGGACTTATCCCAGAGTTCATTGGACGGTTACCAGTGGTTGGAGCTGTCGGAAACCTTGAAAGCGATGCGTTGGTAAGAATTCTCAGCGAGCCTAAAAATGCTCTTGTTCGGCAATATAAAAAAATCTTCGGCTTTGAAGATGTCGAATTAACCTTTACGGATGAAGCTCTTGAAGCTGTAGCGGAATTGGCGCTTGAAAGGCGTATAGGAGCTAGAGGCCTTCGCTCAATTCTAGAAGAGGTATTGCTGGAAGTCATGTATGACATTCCTGGAAGAGAAGACGTCATGACCTGTGTCATTGATGAAGATGTCGTTCGAAATAACCAAGCCCCGAAGTTAATATTGCGTGGCGAAAGCGATTTAGCTGCGTCGTAAGCAAGCAAAAGCTAATGCAGACAGAAGAAGCACTCCGTTTTCTAGATCAACATATTAATCGTCGGTTAACACGAGATAATATTGATGATAGTTCCCTTGAAACCATGCGCTCTCTATTGCATGTACTTGGCGATCCGCAACTTGATTTTCCTGTAGTGCACATAACCGGAACTAACGGTAAAGGCTCAACTTCTGCCATAGCTTCGAACCTACTGGCATCTATGGGCCTTAAGGTCGGAACCTATTCGTCTCCTCATGTCAGCTCAATCACTGAACGCATTCAAATAGATACAGAACCAATAGCTGAAGAAGAATTTAATGAACTAGTGTCTCACCTGTCGCTAGTAGAACCATCGCTTCAAGCGACTCCAAGCTGGTTTGAGCTTATGACTGCTGCAGCTTTTCGCTCGTTCGCAGATAACGCTATTGACGTAGCTGTTATAGAGGTGGGAATGCTCGGGCGTTTCGATGCGACTAATATTGCAGATGCAGATGTTGCTGTCATAACAAACGTCGGCTTTGATCACACTGATGGGTCCGAAAATTGGCGAAGGAAACTTGCTTGGGAAAAGGCAGGCATTATTAAACCAAGAAGCATTCTTTGCCTAGGTGAAACGGATGAAGAAATAGAAGATATTTTTATTTCAGAATCTCCACAAAAGATATACCGCCGTAATCTGGACTTTGAGTGTTTTGCTAATGATTTAGCTGTGGGTGGCCGCCAACTGGGCTTAAGAACAATGCAAAACACTTACGAAAATATTTTTTTAGCACAACATGGATCGCACCAAGGAAATAATGCTTCCATAGCACTGGCTGCTTCAGAATCGTTTCTTGAGACAGGAATCCCCGAAGATATTGTTGAATTAGCTTTGAGGGAAATTAACCTCCCTGGACGTTTTGAGGTAATTACTTCTGCTCCTTTGTTTGTGCTTGATGGGGCGCATAACCCTCCTGGTGCTATTGCAGCAGCGCAGACTTTAAGAAACGGGTTTGCAAACAATGGAAGACGTATTCTTATAGTTGGAATGACTGAAGAAAAAGATGCTGATTGGATGCTGTCTAGCCTGGACGCTGATCAAGCGGATTTAATTATCTGCACGCAAGCTGAAAGCCCCAGGTCGATGGATGCAAAAACTCTTACTGAGGTCGCATCGTCGCTAAATGAGAACGTCCTTGCTTCTTCCAGCCCTAAAGAAGCTTTAGATAAAGCATTTGAATCTGCTAGTGACGAAGACGTTATCTTCGGAACTGGCTCAATGTATGTTGTAGGGGCTTTGCGAGAGGCCTATGAAAGCTTTAAATAGCAACTAAAACAAAAACAATTCGGTAAAATCCTCTTATGAACCAAACACTTGTACTTTGTAAACCCGATGCAGTAGAGAGAGGCTTAGTAGGAGAAATAGTATCTCGCTTTGAACAAAAGGGTTTAACTATTGTAGCACTTCGTATGTTGACGATAGGCCCTGATATCGCAGAGAAACACTATGCCGAACACGTAGGTAAACCGTTCTACCCAGATCTTGTTTCTTTTATAGGGCGATCTCCCGCAGTTGCAATGATTCTAGAAGGTCCTGAAAATACTTGGTCCATAGTTCGCACCATGATGGGCGCCACTAATGCTGCAGAAGCTGAGCCTGGGACCATTCGAGGAGATTTAAGCGCGCAATTTACAGAGAACTTAGTTCATGGATCTGATTCAGCAGAATCTGCCGAAAGAGAAATAAATATCTTCTTCGGGTAATTTCAATACAAGTAGTGAAGGTGCATTGCACTTTTGCTAAGAAGTCGTAGACTAAGGTTTGCGGAAAGAGGCTTGAACTCATAGAAAGCTAAGAGAGGCGTGTGAGAAGAATAATGAAACAGGGTAGTTTCTAATGGCTTCTATTTTGGGCGTAATGGGCAGAGATATGGCAGTGGATCTCGGAACCGCTAATACTTTGGTCTATGTACGCGGAGAAGGAATTGTGCTTAACGAACCTTCAGTTGTCGCAATAGATATCAGAGACGGATCTGCGCTGGCAGTTGGTTCTGATGCTAAGAGAATGATTGGCCGGACTCCATCCCATATTCAAGCATCACGACCATTAAGAGATGGCGTAATAGCTGACTTCGATATGTGTGAGCAGATGCTTCGACATTTTATTGAGAAAGTTCATCAAAGTCGTTTGGCGAAACCTCGGATGGTTATATGCGTTCCATCTGGAATAACAGGCGTTGAGCAGCGAGCCGTCCAAGAAGCTGCTGAATTTGCTGGTGCACGTAAACCGGCTTACATAATTGAAGAACCTATGGCGGCTGCAATAGGTTCTGGAATGCAAGTTCAAGAACCAAGTGGAAATATGATTGTGGATATTGGCGGGGGAACTACTGAAGTAGCTGTTATTTCACTTGGAGGAGTTGTTGCTAACAAATCCGTCCGTGTTGGTGGCGATGAGCTAGATAATTCAATTATCCAATACATCAAGAAAGAATATAGTGTCGCTTTAGGAGTGCGGACAGCTGAAGAATTGAAGATTAAACTCGCGAGTGCTTGGTCAACGGAAGAATTATTTGCTGAAGTTCGAGGGCGAGATCTTATAACTGGTTTGCCAAAAACAATTGTTACTTCAACTTCTGAAGTGCGCGAAGCGATAGCTGAACCCTTGGCGGCCATTGTTGACGCAGTAAAGTTAACTCTTGATGTCACGCCTCCGGAATTAGCCGCAGACATAATGGAAAAAGGAATAATGCTGGCAGGTGGTGGGGCGTTACTCACTGGAATGCCAGAGTGCATTGCTCACGAGACTGGCATGCCAGTGTGTGTCTCGCCAAATCCTTTACACGCAGTAGCTCTGGGTTCAGGGAAATCTCTCGAAGCATTTGATTCGTTAAAAGGCGTTCTGTTCACTTCCACTCAAATTTGAGGAATGGAGACTGTAAATGGCATTGCCACGAAGAAATAGTGGCTCTCGATTTACGTTAGCGATACTCTTGCTTTCTTCTGTAACGCTTATTTCACTTGATGCACGAGGTTATGAACCTTTAACTAACTTAAGAAAGGCAGCAACAGCTATTGTCCAGCCTTTTAGGAATATCGCAAGCACAATTTTTGACCCAATAGGAGATGCTTGGGAATCTTTATCAAACGGGGATACTTTAGAGAAAGAGAATGCACTCTTGCGGGCTCAATTAGGTGAGCTTCTTGAGTACCGCAGCACAACTGAAGGTGCTGTTGAAGAATTAGCAGCACTCCGAACGCAACTAGAGTTAAAAAACTTGGGTGGTCAGGAAACAGTTGTTGCAGAAGTAACCGCTCAATCAGTTTCAAACTTTGATCCGTATATTCTCGAAATCGGTAAGGGGACTCAGAACGGGATACGAGAAGGCATGGCTGTGATTTCAGTGGGGGGATTAATCGGTCGTATAGAAGATCCTGGCCTCCGAAGCGCAAGAGTTCGATTAGTGACTGACCCTAACGTAAATGTCGGAGCTTTAGTAGTCGGAACTAACCAAGTGGGAATAATAACAGGCAACGGTGTGGGGCAGCCGCTTAGAGTCTCTGATGGTATTCCTGTTTCAGCCGATGTAGAAATAGGGAGCGTACTTGTAACTAGTGGTTCCGAAAGAAGCCCTTACCCAGGAGGGTTTGCGATTGGAACCGTACTCGAAATTATCGTTGATGAAATCAATTTGGAGAAAGAATTAGTTGTTGCACCAACAGGTCAAATAGAAAATCTTGAATTTGTGACTGTGATCATATATGAACCAGTAAATTCGCAAAATGAGCGGAGCGGCTAGTGGTATTCCTTCGTTTCTTAAAGGGGTTTCTAGTATTATCGCTAGTTCTCATTCTCCAACTTGAATTATTCGCCAGCATACGCTTTTTCGGAGTAATGCCAGAGCTAATGCTTGGAATAGCTATCACCGCCGGCTGGAATGGCGGATCATCACGGGGGGCAGTGGTTGGTTTCATAAGTGGAATGTCTATAGACCTTTATTTAGCAACACCTTTAGGTTTAAGTGCTCTTACGTATTCAATTATCGGTTACTTAATCGGAATTGTGGCAGAGATAGTTGCTGAAGATGTTGAAAAGATAGTTCGACTAGTTATCTCAATCGCTACTGTTGCATTCGGGCTCGTACTGTTTGTTCTTTTTGGAGAGTTGATTGCAGAACCCAATCTATATAACAAGAATTTCGGTAAAATCTTAGTAGTCGGTTCACTTTACACAGGCATATTTATTCCGGTGCTTCACTACCTGATGTCATGGGTTTTTTATGAGGCACAGTATCCGACCAATCAGCGAACCATTAATCGCTCTCAGTTGATTTAGCATGTGGGGATAGATGGCACCTGTATCAAAATATCTACCCCAATCTCACCGCTTACGTTTGGCGATCTTAGCTGCGGTGGCGGTTTCCTTATTTGTCCCTCTGGTAGCGCGATTGTGGTACCTGCAAGTAATTAAAGAAACTGCTTTCATAGAGAGGGCGGCCGATAATACAACAGAAACTATTATTGAAACAGCGCCGAGGGGGCGAATTCTAGATGCTGAAGGTCGCGTACTAGTAGACAATCGTCCTTCTATCGTTGTAACTATTGATAAAGAAGAGATGGCAACTGTTGGTGAAGATGATTTAGGGGATCTTTTCTTTGATTTAGCAACTGAAATAAGCAGATCCGGAAATCTAACTAAGATCTCTCAGATTGAGCAGGCATACAGGTCTAATCGATATGGACCTTTTGCTCAAGTACCTGTCGTTCAAGATATTTCGAAAGAATTACAAATTTATCTTGCCGAGTATTCTTATAGATTTCCTGGAGTGCAAACAACGGTTACTACCGTAAGGGATTACCCTTACGGTTCTCTAGCTGCACACATCCTTGGATACGTTGGACTTCTTAGCGAAGATGAAATGTCTTCAGTTGCCACAAAGAAGAAGACTTATCTGGCAAATGATGAAATCGGTAAGAGCGGGATTGAACTCTTCTATGAAGACGCTTTGCGCGGCACTCCAGGAACAAAGGTAGTTACTGTCGACAGATTTAATAACATTCTTGAAATAAATGAAGAAATTCCGGCAAAAGCAGGAAGCGATGTGCAGCTAACAATAAATATTGACCTTCAAGCGCTAGCAGAGAAAGAGTTAGAGCGTGGCCTGAACCTAGCCCGACAGCAGCCAACAAAATTTGAAGAAGAGGGTGTCGTAATTTTTAACGCTCCTGCAGGAGCTATGGTGCTCCTTGATCCAAGGGACGGCGCAATTCTAGCGATGGCTTCGTATCCTACCTTTGATCCTGAACTATTTGTATCGGGAATCAGCCAGGACGATTTTGATGAATTGACTGACCCGGGAAACTTTTTACCCTTACTCAATAGAACGATACAAGGTACATACCCACCAGGCTCGACGTTTAAACCCTTTACAGCGTATGCTGCTTTAGATACGGGGTTAATCGGTTCTCGAGGAATTCTTGGTATTGACTCCATGTTCTATGACGAAGGAATTTTTACTATCCCAAATTGCGAAGGCGGAACGTGCCAATTCCAGAATGCTGGAGAGGCGGAATATGGAGATGTTGATTTACGTTTAGCCCTTACGTATTCTTCCGACGTTTACTTCTATAATCTTGCTGCGAGCTTCGATATTCTTCCCGGTTTTGACTTGGAATCTGTGCAGGTGGCAGCAAGATCTTTTGGCTATGGCGTTCGGACAGGAGTAACGCTCGCTAATGAGGGCAGCGGCCGGATTCCTACACCTGCTTCTAGGCGCGAAGCATATAGAGAAAATCCGGATGCATTTTTGACTGGCCAGTGGTTAACTGGAGACACATTAAATACATCCATCGGGCAAGGAGATGTTCTCGCTACTCCTTTACAGATAGCAAATTCTTATGCAGCTTTGATTAATGGAGGTACCCTCTATGCCCCGAATCTTGGGAAAAGAGTATTGAATCCTATTACTGCTGAAACAGAAATTGAATTTTCTCCTCGGACATTAAAAAATATATTTCTGCCTGTAACTTTCTCTGACCCAATTCTTGAAGGATTAGCAGCAGTTACCACATGGAGGTCAGATATTGGAACTGAGGGAACGGCATATAACGCTTTCAAAGATTTCCCGCATGAAGAATGGCCAGTTTCTGGGAAAACCGGAACATCTGAAAAGCAAGTAGAGAATAGATTGATAGCCGACTATGGGCTATTCGTAGGTTGGGGCCCCAACCCAGAACCGGAGTATGTGGCAGTAGTCGTTCTCGAAGAGGCTGGATTTGGTGGCCAGGTAGCAGCACCAGTTGTGCGGAGGTATTTTGAAAAAATTGCAACAGGTACTGTCCCTAGGTTTTTAAACCAAGATGAGTTAGATGAGCTTGCTGAACAGCAACTTGAAGAAAGTCGTTTGAACCCAACCAACGAAAGTGAAGACCAAACTATTGACTTGCAGGAAACACCATGAAATATGGAACTTCGCGAAAAAAACTCAACCTTAACCCCTCGGGAGACCCTTGGTCTCCGTGGCTGCATGTTGACGTCGCATTAGTGCTAAGCAGTATTACTTTAGCTATAACAGGGGCCTTCATGGTTTATAGCGCTACACGTGGTAATAACCCAGAGTTGTATGACCGGTCGTACTTAAATAGACAGTTACTTTTTGTTGCTATTGGTACGGTAGCGATGATAGCGGCGGCATATATCCCTTATAGAAAACTTCGGGATTGGGTTCCGATCTTTTTTTGGGGGGGGATGCTTCTTTTGTTTCTCGTTCTTACCCCTCTAGGCGTTGAGCGTAATGGTACGCGTGCTTGGTTTGAGTTCGGTAGTTTCCAACTGCAGCCATCGGAGCTTTGCAAAATCGCATATATCTTCATGATGGCAAACTATCTTGAAAGGTTTAATGGGCGTCTTGACATTAGGCAATTAGGTAACGGGTTGTTGTTGGGTGTGATCCCGATAGGACTTATTCTTTTGGAAACTGATGTTGGAACTGCATTAGTTTTTATTGCAATCACTATGGGAATGCTTCTAATTGCTGGAGCTCAAGCAAAACATATTTTTATCTTAACTGTTGTTGGAATTTTCTTCGCAATTGTGGTTTGGAGTAGTGGCTTACTTCAGGATTACCAACAAGATCGCCTAACTTCCTTTATTGACCCAGAATCAAGTCAGACAGAAGCTGCTTATCAGCAAACTCAAGCACAGATTGCCATAGGTAGCGGGGGGCTAACAGGTCAAGGGTTTGGTCAAGGCCAACAAACTCGGGGTGAATTTGTTCCTGAACAGCATACTGATTTTATTTTTTCAGTTATTGGCGAAGAATTTGGTTTTGCCGGCTCATTAATCGTACTTGGCTTATTCGCTATTCTTATGTGGCGTTGTATGAGAACTGCTAGGAAATCAGCTGATCTTCTAGGGACATTGATTAGTTGCGGAGTCATGACGCTTTTTGCCTTTCAGATGTTCCAATCGGTAGGGATGACTTTAGGAATTATGCCAATAACAGGTATCCCAATACCATTCGTTTCTTACGGGGGGTCATCAGCTATTTCTTGTTTCATTGGTGTTGGGCTAGTTCTAAATGTTCACATGAGGCGTTATCAGGTAGTTCGATAGGTAGTACAATATGACTTGGCAAGAAAGGCCTTAACAGTCAAATGGCATCTATCTGGAAAACACTTGAGAAACACCTTATCAACGTTGAAAAACCTGCTCGTTACATAGGGTTAGAGCAAGGCGTTCAATACCCAGAGCATGATGAGTCCAAAGTTGCTTGGTTGCTAACTTATCCAGATACCTATGAAGTCGGTTTTCCAAATCAAGGTCTCCAAATTCTCTACGAGATTATTAATGAATCTAACAATGGCGAAGCCGAACGTGCATATGCACCGTGGGTCGATTTAGAAAAAATAATGCGGGAAGAATCTATTCCTTTTTTTAGCGTTGATACGCACCGACCCGCTGATGAATTCGACGTGATAGCTTTCAACCTTTCTTCAGAACTTGTCTATACAAATTTAATTAACTGTGTTGACCTCGCCGGTATTCCTATTCGGGCTGAAGAAAGAAACATAGACCATCCGCTAATAGGGGCTGGCGGCCACTGCACATATAACCCGGAGCCGTTAGCTGAGATAGTTGATTTCTTTGCTTTAGGTGACGGTGAGGAAGTCGTTACAGATATTACAAACGTAGTTCACAAATTTAAGTCATTGACTTCTTCGAGCAAAACTCGGGCTCATTTGCTCAGAGAACTTGCAGCTATTGAAGGAGTTTATGTTCCGAGCATGTATGACGTTCAATATGATGAGGGAGGTAACCAATATTTAACTCCTAAACATGAAGACATCCCTAAACTGATTGAGAAACGGACAATTGTAGACCTCGAAGAATGGCCGTATCCCAAACAGCAACTAGTACCAATTACTGAAGTTGTGCATGACAGATTAAACGTCGAAGTTTTTCGTGGATGCACACGGGGCTGCCGTTTCTGTCAGGCGGGGATGATTACTCGTCCAGTTCGCGAGAGATCTGGTGAACAAGTACGAACGATGATACAAGCTGGAATTGAGCGGACTGGTTATGATGAGGTCGCTTTAACTTCATTATCAACTGCAGACTACAGCGGAATAAATGATGTTGTCGATCAAACAATCGTTGACCCAGCTAATTGTGGTCAAGTAAGTATTTCTTTACCTTCTCTTCGAGTTGATGCATTTACCGTTGGGATTGCAGCAAGCATACAAAATGCTCGAAGGACAGGATTAACTTTCGCGCCAGAAGCTGGTACCTGGAGAATGCGGCAGGTTATCAATAAACTAATCTTAGAAGAGGACTTGTACGGAGCTGTTGAATCAGCATTCTCTCAGGGTTGGCGTCGCATGAAGCTTTATTTCTTGATCGGACTTCCTACGGAAACAGACGAAGACACCTTAGGGATAGCTCGCCTTGCTGCGAATTGTGTTGCTATAGGAAAAAAGTACACAAGTAGCGCCTCAGTGACAGTTAGCGTCGGAGGGTTTGTTCCGAAACCCTTTACACCATTTCAGTGGTTCGGTCAGAATACTGTTGAGGAGTTAGATAGAAAAGTTAATCTCCTTAAAGAAGAAGTACGAAAGACAAAAGGCGTAAAACTGAAATGGCATGACCCTAAAGCAACATTAATAGAAGGAGTGCTAAGTAGGGGAGACAGGAGACTCGGAGATGTCTTGGAAACTGTATGGCGCAAAGGAGGGACATTCCAAGAATGGAGTGAATTTTTCCATCTACATATCTGGGAAGAAGCTATAGAGAAACATGGCTTGGACTTTGAGTGGTATGCGTATAGGCATCGTCTGAAAGATGACTGTTTACCTTGGGATCATCTTGATGCGGGGCTTTATAAGGATTTTCTTTGGCAGGAATGGAGAGATGCGCTTGATGAAAAGGGTTTGGAAGATTGTCGTTGGATTCCTTGTTACGACTGTGGTGCCTGCACAGGTTATGGGCTAGATCATGTTGTAGCATCTACATCGCCACCGGTTGGTGGAAGCCAAGGCACGTGGCAGAATTTAAACGAAGGAGAACATGCCCCACAGTTGCTTCAAATCGCGTCTAAGAAAAAAGTAGAGATGACTAAATGATTTTGCTACGTGTTAGATCTACCAAAAATGGAAAAATTCGTTTCGCAAGTCATCGTGATATAGCTAAAGTTTGGGAGCGAGCATTCCGTAGGGCAAAAATCCCACTAATTTACAGTGAAGGATTCTCTCCTCGGCCTAAGATTGCATTTGGGTTAGCACTACCAACGGGTGCTGAGTCAGAATGCGAGTACCTTGATGTGAAAGTAGATGATGAGAGAATAAGTACTTCTCAAATTTTGGAAATACCAGAATTGATCACGAAACTTCTTCCAGAAGGCATGAAAGTCACAGGAATGACCGAAATTGATAGCAAAGCAATTTCACTTCAACAAGCCGTGACTTCGTGTTTATGGGAACTAATTGTTCAGGAAGATAAAGAGATCGTCGATACTTGGATATGTGACGTTACAGGATCCAAGGAGTTAGTTGTAGAAAGAGACCGAAAGGGGAAATCTGTAGTAGATGACATTCGCCCCTTTATAAATGATATAAGTGAAAGTGTAGTAAATGAAGAAGGACATGTTGTTTTGAATGCAGAACTGCGAACGCAACCTCGGTCGCTTAGGCCTAGCGAGTTTTTAAAATCAAAGCAGCCATATTTGACGCAATTAAATTTGCGCCGCAAACGACAATTTATAGATACAGGAGATAAACGCCTAGACCCGCTAGAAGTCGGGCGATCTCTGGAAGCGAACATGGAATTATGTTCGTTATGAGAAGGGAAACGATTCAATGGAAAACCGTGAAGATGTCAGTAACACTGGCTCTCAAAACAATAAGAATGAAAATTTAGATAGAAAAGTCGCTGCTAAGGATGACAGGCCAAAAATAGGGGATTCTAAACCCGCGCCTGAGGCGTTAAAATCCCAGAAACCTAATGAAGGAAATAACCGCCGTCGAAGAAAACGGCGAAAAGAAAAGAACTCTAGTAATAAAGCTGACTCTTCAGTTGCTGCTGCAATTTCGGACTCTCCTGTAGAGCTTGATGCAGAAACACTAAAAAAACGTCGTGGTAGAGAGCGAAAAGGTAAAGCTGTAGGCCGCTACACGATGGTTGTTCATGTGGAAGAAGGCGTTACGCAATTAGCGACACTTGAAGGTCGGTCATTGATAGAATTCTTTGTCTCACGTCCCTCGGATGACGTTAGCGAAATACATGGAAATGTTTACATGGGACGGGTCGAAAATGTCTTACCCGGAATGGAAGCAGCCTTTGTTGATATAGGAACTCCAAAGAATGCGGTTCTTTATCAGAGCGATTTAGCTCCAACCGGAAAGGAAAATAAAAATGAGACCGTCCGGATTGAAAGTGTTCTAAAGAATAAAGAAACTGTCATGTGTCAAGTTACGAAAAACCCGATTGCCCACAAAGGAGCTCGTTTAACACAAGAAATTTCCTTAGCTGGGCGGTTCGTTGTGCTTGTCCCGAACAGTTCAACTTTTGGTATTTCTAAACGGCTTCCAGAAAGGGAGAGAAAGCGGTTGCGGCAAATTCTTGAAAAGGCAAAGCCTGCTGAACATGGAGTTATATTGAGAACAGCGGCGCAGCATATAACTAAAGAAGAAATTGAACAAGATGTAGCTCGGTTACTAGAACAGTGGAGAAGTATTGAAAACGCTGCTGGGATGTCAAAGGCGCCCTCTCTTCTTTACAGGGAACCTGAAATGCCGTTTCGAATGATTCGCGAAGAGTTTAATAAAGAGTACCGTTCAGTAGTGGTTGATGATGTTTCTTTATATGAGGAAACAAAAGCTTATCTAAATAGTATTGCACCTGCTTTGGCTGAGAGGATTGAATACCATGATCCCGATTCTCAGAGTATTCCTCTGTTTGAACGTTTCTATATTGACGAGCAGTTAGCAAAAGCGCTTGATACTAAGGTATGGCTTCCTTCCGGAGGGTCGCTGATCATAGAACATACTGAAGCGCTTACTGTCATCGATGTGAATACAGGAAAAAACGTCGGATCATCAAGCCTTGAAGAAACGGTGTATCGAAATAACTTAGAAGCTGCAAAAGAGGTTGCACACCAATTGAGATTAAGGGATATCGGCGGAATTATCGTTATTGATTTTGTTGACATGGAAAAAGCAAAACACAAAGAAGACGTTATTAAAACATTCCGCAGTGAGTTAGCAAGGGACAAAACGCGTACGCAGGTGTTTGGGATCTCGGAACTAGGGCTTGTTGAAATGACTAGGAAAAGAATTGGTGAGGGCTTAAAGCAAACTTTCCAAAAAGCCCAAGAATAAATACTCTTCTCTTGTTTGATTGTCGGTATTTCGGAGGATTTCCATTAAGATTGTAACCTATGTATGCAGTAGTAATTTCCGGTGGAAAACAGTACAGAGTAGAAGAAGACCAAGTTCTAGATGTTGAACTGGTAGGCGAAGAAGGGTCCTCGGTTGACCTTGTGCCTGTCATGCTCGTTGACGGGAAAACTGTCCTAGCCACTCCAAGTGAACTACAAGACGTTGAAGTGAAGGCAGAAATTCTAGGAAGAAAAAAAGGAAAAAAAATCAATGGTTTCACCTATAAAAATAAGAGTAACCAGCGACGCCGATGGGGTCATCGTCAAAATTATAACGAAATAAAAATTACCCAAATTTCAAGGAAGAGTTGATATGTCAAAAACTAAAGGCGGGGGTTCAACACGAAATGGTCGCGATTCAAATGCGCAACGCTTAGGGATTAAAGCCTACGACGGTACGAGAGTCTCCGCAGGTTCAATTCTCGTTCGACAGCGAGGAACTAAATTCCATCCAGGTAACAATGTTGGAAAAGGTGGAGATGATACGTTGTTTGCTACAGCAGACGGACACGTCAAATTCGGTTCGCGACGCGGGCGTAAACTCGTTGACGTCATTGTAGATTAGCTCAATTCTAAATTCCTCTTCTCCTTTCTCTAACTCAAGTAAGATTTAATTTCTTAGGAGCGAAGTGTCGAACTTTGTAGATGAATGCGGGCTTAATGTAAAAGCAGGAGATGGTGGCGCTGGTTGCGTTGCCTTTAGACGCGAAGCCCACGTTAACCGCGGAGGCCCAGATGGAGGCGATGGAGGCAACGGAGGCGATATATGGCTAGTCGCTGATCATAATGTCGCATCGCTCTTAGCCTTCCGTGACTACCCACACCGAAAAGCAGAGAACGGGGGACACGGTAGCGGGAAGAAAAAACACGGGGCTAATGGTGATTCTGTAGATGTTGCGGTTCCAGTCGGCACAATCGTAAGAGATTCCGATGGTAACTTATTGGCAGATCTCTCTGTATCAGGGTCAAAATGGCTAGCTGCAGCCGGTGGTGTTGGCGGAAAAGGAAACACTCGCTTCTTGAACAACAGACGAAGAGCACCAAGCTTTGCTGAACAAGGAGAACATGGAGAAGAACAATGGTTGAAATTAGAGTTGAAACTACTTGCTGATGTCGCGCTAGTTGGATTCCCAAACGTAGGGAAAAGTACACTTATCTCTCGTCTTTCCTCAGCCAAACCAAAAATCGCCGATTACCCATTTACAACTCTTGTTCCAAACTTAGGAGTAGTCCGAACAGACGACGATTTTGAAATGATTATCGCTGATATTCCAGGTTTAATAGAAGGAGCAGCTGACGGAAAGGGACTAGGCCACCAATTCCTTCGCCATGTTGAGCGTGCACGAGTTTTAGCTGTTCTTCTGGACCTAGCACCATACGATTCTCAAACGCCAGAAAAGCAACTGGAGATTCTTCTTGGAGAGCTTGAGCGATACAAGCCTGAACTTTTGAACCGTCCCCGGGTAATTGTTTCATCTAAGAACGACGTGGCGCAATATGATCCCATTTCTCAGAGTCTCATCATTTCATCCGTTACTGGTGAAGGATTGAACGCTTTACTAACCGAACTACAGGTTCTGGTTGCGGAAGCAAGAAAGCAAGAACTCGTTCCTACTGAAAAAACTGTGATACATAGACCGATGCCCAAGGGTATTAGAGTCGTTAATGACGGTCAGATGTTCGTGGTCGTTGGTAGGGCAGCTGAACGCGCAGTGTCACTTAACGATCTAACAAATATTGAAGCGTTAGAATATGCCCAAAGTTCTCTTAGTAAGTTAGGTGTTGAAAAGGCACTCAAAAAAGCTGGAATTAGAAATGGTGACCTTGTTAAGATTGGCGATTTAGTTTTTGACTATTCTGACGATGATAGTTTCCTGATCGAATAGAAGGATCTAGCTAAATAGCAGAATTTAGACATTACTTCTGCGACAATAGGTATGTGGCTGTAATAGTTAAAATAGGAACGTCATCGCTTGCGGATCTTTCAGGAGCTATCAAAATTGAAGCGATTGAAAAATTATGCTCAGAGATAGCTGTGGCTCGCGAAAATTTTGAAAGAATAATTCTCGTAAGCAGTGGTGCTATCGGAGCAGGTTTACCCGCCTTAGGGTATGTGGGGATTAGGCCAACAGACCCTCGTGTTCTCCAAGCAGCTTCTGCTGTAGGGCAACCACGACTCATGGCAACTTACTCAGAAATTTTTTTAAAATACGAAATTGAAGTAGCCCAATTGCTTATGGCGCCCGACGATTTTTTTGTACGAAAACGTTATCTCCACGCAAAAGCTACTATCGAAGAACTCCTTTCTGCTGGAATATTGCCTATCGTAAATGAAAATGACGCTATTGCCGATGATGCGATTAGGTGGGGGGATAACGACAGAATTGCAGCGCTCTTAGCTCAACTGGTAAATGCAAATCATTTATTGATGTTGACTGACACAAAGGGTATTTATTCTCGCGATCCTAAGATGAGCAACGAAGAGGAAGCAGAACTAATTCATCAGATTGATTCGCAAGAAGATCTAGTAGCTCAAATAGGAGGTTCCAGTAACGCTCAAGGCAGTGGCGGGATGGCTTCTAAACTAGCTGCCGCTCAGATGGCATCTTGGGCAGGTGTGACAACAACGATTGCCGCAGCTACACAAGTGAATATTGTTATTGATGCATTGCAGAAAAAAACTGATGTAGGGACGACGATTCACCCTCACCCGAAACCTCTTTCAGCTCGTAAATTGTGGATCGCTTTCGCTTTAGAAACAAAGGGAAAAATCACAATTGATAAAGGTGCTCAACGGGCGATTATAGAGGAGGGGGGGTCACTTCTATCTGTAGGAATAATTAAAGCGGAAGGTGAATTTGATGAGAGTGATGCTGTTGAGATTTTGAATATTGAAGGCGAAACTATTGCGCGGGGCTTATCCAGTATTGATTCACATGGCCTAAATGAAGTGCTTTCGAGAAAACCTGATGAGCTTAGTGGGGTTAAGTCTAACGAAATTATTCATAGAGACCAGTTGGTTCTTTTAGTAGGTTAACGACGTATTAAAGATCTGGGAATGCGAAACGCTTTCAAGAATTTCGCAGATGTAGGTGATCCAAGTGCGAGCGAAATGAAGAGATAGATGCATCCACTGACTCCTAAACTTACTGGAGCACTTAGAAAAGGGGTTAAGTCATCTAGAAAGTACGTTAGTAACGATGCAGATATTCCAGCTGTAATTGCTGGGAAGAGAAAATAACGTCGGTTCTTTCGCTGTTGTGCTTTGACCGAGAGGTTTTGATTTATTTTTCTCTTCAGTAAAAAAAACTCAACCCAAGCGCCTAAAGCACTTCCTAAAGCGAGACCAACGGCGCCTAACCTTTGCGGTGATGCATCTAAAGAACGAATAGCTTCAGAAAGTGGTTCAAAACTTGGTATGGTTCCAAGCTTGACGAAATGATCACTATCAATAGCTAACCGATCAAACTGAAACATTAATAGAAAACCTAAGATTCCTGAGCACAGAACTCTCACACTAGCTATTTTCGCAGGCCCTTTAACGTCACCTGTCGAGTAGCAAACATTTTGGTACAGGCGGCTAAACCCAGAGGCGCAAAGGCCAAGGCTGTAGGCTGCTAGAACAACCCAGATGTAAAGAGTGTCTTCGCTTGTAAATTTGCCCCTTTCAAAAAGCATAGATACCAAGGGCTTACCCATCGTGATAAATGCTGCAGTGGAAAAGAAAAGATAAAAAGCAATTCGTTCTGAACTTGTATCTAAACGTGTTTGAAGTCGCGAGGTGTTATCTCGGTCTCTTGAAAGCTCTGGTAAATCTGCAGAGATAATAGACATGACAAAAAGTCCAATAGGTAAGAGGTAAATGATCTGAGCCATCGACAAAGCTGTGAAAGCTCCGGTAGCTAAAAACCCAGCTAAGAATAGATCAAAGAAGGCTGAAAGTTGAATTGCGCCTCTGCCAAGTAAAGCTGGTACGAACTTGCGAAAAATTTCTTTAACCGGTTCTAAACTCCAATCAAAACCCAACCGTAACGTCGGAACAATTTTATGGATTGACGGCAACTGAATGCAGAACTGGAGAGCACCACCAATAAGGACCCCCCAAGCCGCCGCTTTTGCTATCTCGCTATCAGTCCAGTCAGCAGCCCATGCCAATATTGCAAAAACTACTTGAGCTGCGTTCCAGAGGACTGGGGCCGCAAACGCAAGAAAAAACTTCCTATGAGAGTTGAGGACCCCAAGACACCATGAAGATAGGACAATGAAGCCCAACCCAGCCCACATTATTCGGACTAAGCTCACTGTTAATTCAAAGGTGTCATCGGCAAGTAACGGTAATAAAGCTTTGGTTATCGGACGTGCAGCAACAATTCCTAAGAAGACGATAACAGCAGTCAATAACCCGAGTAGAGTCGCCACTACACCGGCAACAAGCCCAGCTTCGTCCTTTCTATCCTCGTCATCGGCTAAACGGCTATATACGGGTATGAAGGAGGCGGAGAGGGTTCCTTCCCCAAGTATATTTTGTAGAAGGCCTGGTATCTGAAGAGCAGCTTTAAACGCATCTGCTGCAACACGAGTGCCAAGAAAGGCTGCTAAAACAAGTTCTCGGATAAGTCCAGAAAATCTAGATATGAGAATGCCTAATCCGACCATAAGGGCTGGTTTCCCGCTACTTTCAGGAAGATTTCTCTCATTATCTGTATCGCTCACATGGCAATCCTACCGCTAAACACGTTATGACCGGATAACCTCATAAATAACAAATACATTGCCTACAGTTCGCCTGTTTGGAATTATCCCCTCTACCCTCAGAAGATATGTCATACCGTTTTGAAAAAGTACAAAAAGTCCAAGAGGATCTCAGTAACGTTGAGTACCTCGCTGATGATGGAATAGCAGGGATAGTTTACTTAGGGGATAGACTTCAAAAACCAATTTTAGTCGAAGGCCCTGCAGGTACCGGTAAAACGCAGTTAGCTAAAAGCGTTGCAGAGATGACAGGCTCAAGACTTATTCGACTTCAATGTTATGAAGGCTTAGATGAATCAAAAGCACTTTACGAATGGAACTACAAGAAGCAACTACTCCGAATTCAAGCCGAGAGGAACACGAATGAATCTGGTTCCTGGGAAGATCTTGAAGAAGATATTTTTTCGGATGAATTTCTTTTAACCCGGCCGTTGTTGGAAGCGATTCGTTCAGAAGATCCAGTGGTCCTCTTAATTGACGAAGTCGACAGGGTGGAAATTGAAACGGAAGCCCTTCTGTTGGAGATATTATCTGACTATCAAGTATCAATACCCGAGCTTGGGACAGTTGAAGCACGGCAGATTCCATTGGTTTTCTTAACATCTAATAACACCAGAGAATTATCCGAAGCTTTAAAAAGACGTTGTCTTTTTCTTCACATCGATTATCCAGATCTTGAAAGAGAACGAGAAATTATTCTTACCAAGGTTCCAGATATTAACGAAAATCTTGGGGATCAAATAGCGAGAGTCGTAAGGACAATTAGAGATCTAGAACTTAAAAAAGCGCCATCGGTTTCAGAAACTCTTGACTGGGCACGTACTTTGGTTCATTTAGGCGTTGAACATATTGATGCGAAAACTGCAACAGAAACAGTCAATATACTTTTGAAATATCGTTCTGATATTGAAAAAGCGGTTAAAGAATTCTCGACTGATGAAGAGTTGAATTCTAACGAAGAATGAAAAATACCTCAACATCAGGAACTCATTCACCGCTTTTAGAATTGCTCAATGGCTTTATCGTTGAGTTACGGGAGGCCGGTTTGCCTGTCAGTCTTACGGAAAATCTTGACGCCGTAGAGGCGGTCAAACACATACCAATCGATGAACGAGAGACGTTCAAGTATGCATTAGCAGCAACGCTTGTAAAAAATCATGCACATTGGCGTGCTTTCGAAACCGTGTTTGAAGTCTATTTCTCTTTACGGGGTGCAGAATACGAATTGCAAGACGGTGAATGGAGTGATGATAATCCTGAACTTGAAATGCATGAAGAAGGCCAAAGTGGACAAATGCCCGGCCAGGGTGGCGGTCAAGAAGGTTTAACACAGGAGCAACTTGCTGAAATGTTATTCCAAGCTCTCGCCAAAATGGATCAGAATATGATGAGAGCAGTGGCTAGACAATCAGTGCAGCGTTTTGCTGGCATGGAGCCGGGGCGCCCAGTAGGGGGCACATACTACTTGTATCGGACACTAAGAAACCTTGATCTCGAAGGAGTACTGGAACGCCTTATAGACCAACATAAGCAAAATGAAAATGACGCTGATGTTTTGGAACAACGTTTACGAAAAGATGAGTATGAACATCGAATCGATCAACTCAAAAAAGAAATAGAAGCCGAGATTAGACGAAGGTTAGTTGCTGATCGAGGAGTTGAAGCTATGGCGAAAACTTTAAGAAAGCCTTTGCCAGAAGACGTTGATTTTATGCACGCAAGTAGAGAAGAGATGGTGTCTCTCCGACGAGCAATTTGGCCCTTGACGCGAAAACTAGCTGTTCGCTTAGCCAGAAAGCGAAGGCATGGAAGAAAAGGCCCCTTAGATTTTCGAAGGACTGTACGGCATTCCTTATCATATGGAGGAGTACCTGCAGAACCAAAATTTAAATACCCGAAACCTTCAAAGCCAGAAATTATGGTGATTGCTGATATCTCAGGTTCAGTCGCAGCCTTTGCACGCTTTACCCTTCACTTGGTTTATGCATTGAATAACCAGTTTTCAAAAGTAAGGTCTTTTGTTTTTATTGATGGACTTGACGAAGTAACGGATTATTTTGAGGGTGTTGATGATATCGCTCAAGCTATTCATCGTGTAAATACAGAAGCAGATGTTATCTGGGTAGACGGGCATTCTGACTATGGTCATGCTTTTGAAGTTTTCAACGAACGCTACGGAAAAGATGTAGGTCCAAAAACAACAGTGATGATACTTGGAGATGCGCGAAATAATTATCATGCATCCCAATCTTGGGTAATTAAAGAAATCGAAGATAAAGCTCGAAAAGTCTTTTGGTTAAACCCTGAACCTATAAGTTATTGGGATACAGGTGACTCAATCGTTAGTGAATACAGTGATCACTGCAACGGGATTTTTGAAGTTAGGAACCTTAAGCAATTAGAAGCATTCGTGGAGAATTTAGCCTAAATCTAAAGCTAATTTCTAAGTTGTTCCGATACATGGAATGCCAGTTCAAGGCTTTGGGATGCATTTAATCTAGGGTCGCACATTGTTTCATACCGAAGCGCTAAATCTTCGTCGGAAACCTTGTCTGCCCCTCCAAGGCATTCAGTCACGTCATCTCCAGTTAATTCAATATGTATCCCGCCGGCCCAACTACCAATTGATTTATGGATGTTAAAAAAACTTTTGGTTTCTTCTAGGACATCGTCAAACTCTCTTGTTTTGAGTCCAGACTCTGCAGTAAAGGTATTGCCATGCATCGGGTCGCAAGCCCAGACAACTGGATGGTTTGACTGTTCAACTGACTGGACAAGGTCTGGAAGTAATTCATTAACCTGCGAAGCACCCATACGAGTAATTAAAGTAAGCCGTCCCGGAATCTGATCGGGATTTAATGCTTCGCAAAGGCTTATCACGTCTTGTGGTGAAGCAGTAGGGCCAATTTTGCACCCAAGAGGATTATTCACTCCTCGGAGAAATTCAACGTGCGCCCCATCAAGTTGCCGAGTTCTTTCGCCAATCCACAGCATATGGGCAGAGCAGTCATACCAATTCCCGCTCGTAGAATCTTGACGTGTTAAAGCTTGTTCATAACCTAGCAATAATGCCTCGTGGCTAGTGTAGAAATCGACCTCGTGTAATGCGGGGTTATCTTTTGATGTGACTCCACAAGCTTTCATAAACGCCAACGCATCGGTAATTCCATCAGCTATTTGTTTGTATTGTGCTCCTGCAGGGCTTTTAGCAACAAATTCTTGGTTCCATGAATGGACCTGAGCTAGGTCAGCAAAACCGCCTCGAGTAAAAGCTCTAAGCAAATTTAAAGTTGATGAGCTTTGGTGGTAGGCCTGAAGCAAACGCTGCGGATTTGCTTTTCGAGCTCCGGCTTCAAAATCCGCATCATTTACAATGTGGCCACGAAACGAGGGAAGTTCTAAATTGTCTTTTGTCTCTGTTGGGCTCGATCGTGGTTTTGCAAATTGTCCAGCAATCCGACCTATTTTTACTACCGGTAGACCAGTTGAATATGTTAATGCGACTGCCATCTGTAGAATAACTTTTAGCTTGTCTCTAATAGAGTTAGCTGAAAGAGCATCAAACGACTCAGCACAGTCTCCTGCTTGAAGAAGAATTGCGTCCCCAGTGCAAACTTGACCTAACTGTTCTTGCAGGGTTCGAGCTTCCCCAGCAAACACGAGTGGAGGAAGGCTCGATATTTCTTTCAGAACATTTTCAAGTTCATTAGAATTTGGCCAATCAGGTTGTTGGTCAACTGGAAATTCTTTCCATGTATGGGGCGTCCAATTATTCGTCACCTAATAAGTCTCTCGTTATATGGCGCAGATCACAACTGATTTAACGTATTGGTCAATAAAACTGTCCAAATTTGATCTAAGCAGCGTCGATATCAGCTTGATCGGGGGCACTCTCACGAACAATATTGACTGCGCGTTTGACTAGCCTACGGGCTGCTTCAGCAGTTACACCTAACTCTTCTCCAACTTCACGATAACTTCGCTTTCGTCCATCTTGGAGTCCAAATCGTTGTTCAACAGCGTAGCGAGCTCTATCATCGAGAACATTTAGAAGGTCGTATACCATCGTTTCTCTAGCCTCTTCCATCACTGCTTGTTCTGGACCTGGATTGACATCTGGAAGTAAATCAACGAGTTCGTTACTGTCATCATCACCGATAGTTCTATCTAATGAGGTTGGCGTTGTTAATCGATGAAGTCGAGCATGTTCCTCATCTAACTCATCACCATCGCCTGAAACTTGCCTAAGGGCTGCTCTTAAGCTCGCTGAACGGTCACCAGGAAGTCGCACTAAGCTGGCTTTTTGATCCAGCGCTCTTCCAATTGCTTGTCGAATCCAGAACGTAGCGTATGTTGAAAACTTGAAACCTTTTCTCCAATCAAACTTATCTACGGCATGTTCAAGTCCAAGATTTCCCTCTTGGATAAGATCGAGCAATTCCATGCCAGCAGGAAGTGGGTATCGGCGAGCAACGCTTACTACAAGGCGGAGGTTAGCTCTTATGAACCTGTCTTTTGCTTCAGCTGCTTTTCTATCAGCACGTTTTAATTCAATGCCTTTTTCGCCGTCAGCTAGACGTTGTCTTGCTTCTACGCCTTTTTCGATAATTTGCGACAGTTCGCGTTCTTCTGCTGCAGTTAGCAAAGGAACAAGTCCTATCTCGTTTAAATATTGTCCTACTGAATCACTCATATTCTTTTTCTTCTCACTATGGGGGGTTGGTCTGGTTTCCCAGAATTTTGTACAACAATTTTTTTAACCCTAAATCATCTAACGGATCGGGGGGATCTTGATGATGGATTTTGTTGTCTGTGCTTTTTGAAGCGCATAGCGCGTCAATTTACGACCCAAAAAGGCCCGTGGTTAAAAGCAAAACTACAATAATTGATAATTAAAGAAAAATCCAGCATTTCTATGATTTTTTTTAAATTCACTGGTTAAAGCTTGTTTTAAGTGAACATGTATCGCCTGAAGGGGAGCCTAGTAAACTTCCTTTGTGGAAAAAAAATCAGCTATCGGTGTGTTCGGAGGTACTTTTGATCCACCGCACTTCGGTCATCTAGAAGTAGGCAAATTTGTAGCTTCGGAAGTCGATTTAGAAAAAATAATCTATGTGGTAGCGAATGACCCTTGGCAAAAGACTGGGGAAATGGAAATTACCAATGCAAGTGATCGATATGCAATGGTTGAAATTTTGCTAGCTGAAGAAGCGGAACTAGAAGTATCCGATATTGAGATTGCTTTAGGTGGACAATCTATAACCACGCGTACTCTTCAAGCTCTCTCAATGTTGTATCCCAATCACAATTTTGAACTAATACTTGGTTACGATGCCGCCTTGGGTATCCAATCTTGGGAAAACTATGATGAGATACCTGCCTTAGCTGGCCTTATCGTCGTTGATAGGCCGGGTTTGCAACAACGCTTACCGGATTTCTTTGAATCAGCAACCCGATTAGAAGGTCCAAACATTGACATTTCTTCAGAAGAAATAAAAAAAAGATTAGCAAATGGTTTGGGAGTTGATGAAATGCTTCCTGCCCTTGTGGAGAACTACATTAAGAATAAATTGATTTATGGTAGCGAAACTTGAAGATGTCGGCTCAGAAGTTTCGGTGGTGGATGTTCGGTGTTCCAGTGGCACTCATAGTTTTGGCTGGAGCCATAGTAGCGTTAATTCTTAATGCTACGAATGCAATTTTGAATTCAGCAGACGGCGAGTTGACTGAGGTCATTCTGGACCCAACTGCTGAGGGTTATGAAATTTATATAACGCCTACCCCGTCTTACCTTGGGATAGTAGAAGATCAATCAGGAGAGCTAATCTCCGTGGTAGTAATTTCCCTATTCCCTAATGATATTGGAGGTTCGCTTATCGTGCTTCCATCTGAGCTTCTAATCGGAGAAGAAATGACTGCGGGCGAGATTTATAACATCAATGGGGTAGCAGGTTTAGAGCAATCAGTAGGCGATTATTTCACAGTTGGGTTTGATAGCACTGGTGTTCTTTCTAACGATTTCTGGATTGAGCATTTCTCGCAAATAGGGGAGATAACGGTAGAGATAGACGACCCTTTAACGACCTCAGAAGACGGTCAGCAAATCGTCGTTTTCGATTCGGGAAATATATCTGTTGCTCCCGAAAGGCTGGATGATTTTATTGCTTGGGAGAACCCCTCTGAGTCTCCCTATAACCGTTGGGTTCGTAATCAAAGATTCTGGTCCTCATGGGTGGATCTTGTTCGAACAACTGATATTGATTTAGAGAATTCCGATAGTAGTGAACCTCAATTGATGAGAATGTTAGCTGCGCTGGGAAGAGGTGAAATGCTTTTATTTGAGCCACCATTAGTAGAAGAATCTTCATCAAGAGCAAGTTTCTCGACAAATAGAGACGATATGAAGAGTCTTATATTGCAAATGATTCCATTTCCTACATCTGCTTCAAGCGGATCACGCCCAAAAGTAAAGCTTCTTGACGGTATCGGAGGTCTGGATCTCCCAAATTCATACGTACCGCCTCTCGTGGCTAGTGGAGCGCAAATACTGCTGCTAGGGAATGCGGAGACATATGGGGTCGACAAAAGCCAGATAATTTATCACAACGAAAGTTTGCTTCCCCTGGTTAATGATTTTTCTAACGCCATATCAGGTGCTGAACTAACCTATGACCCTATTACAGAAACAGCTATTGACGTCACGGTTATAATAGGACGTAATTCTTTAGGGCTTGATTGATAGGACAATGATTGGTTGGCAGATATGAAGTCACAATGGATAGAACTTGCTTTACAGGCAATTAATGACAAATTGGGTGAAGAGACGTCAGTTGTTGATGTGGGCGATGTGATAGGAATCACAGACCATTTCGTCATAACTTGTGGAAGAAATACTAGGCAAGTACGTGCCATAGTTGAGGAGATAGAAGATGCGATAAAGAAAGGAACAGGACCAAGCCCTAGACGAATTGAGGGGCTTACGGATTTCAAATGGGTTCTCATGGATTACGGCGACTTTGTTGTTCATGTTTTTGATTTAAAGGAACACGAGCATTATCAACTAGATAAACTTTGGTCGGATGCCCCAACTGAGAAAATTGTGTAGGGCAATTTCCGGCTTTCTGTCTTGCAGTGAATAGTACAAGATAAAGTTACCAAGTTAAGGGGCTATAGCTCAGTTGGTAGAGCGCTTCCATGGCATGGAAGAGGTCAGGGGTTCAATTCCCCTTAGCTCCACAGGTACGAATAGAGAAAGTGATACAAGTTCGTTACGTCTTCAGCAAAGCATATTCATAATATTTGCGTGTATGAGAAGAAATCTAGTTCAATATATTAACGATTCTGACGTAGACACGGTATATTCTGCGTATGCCTGACGTGACTGACTCAACTTTTTCTGAAGAAGTTATTGAGCGTTCCAAGGTGCTGCCTGTCATCGTAGATCTGTGGGCACCCTGGTGTGAACCCTGCAAATCCTTGACTCCTATTATAGAAACGGTGATCAACAGAACAGATGGAAAAGTGGAGCTTGCAAAAGTTAACATTGATGAGAATCCACAAGTACGCGAAACTTTTCAAGTCCAAAGTATTCCTGCAGTCTACGCATTTAGAGATGGGGCTATAGTTGACGGTTTTATGGGGGCACAGGGCGAAGATCAAGTAACCGATTTCGTTAATAAGTTATTGCCAAGTGAGCAAGAGAAGATAATTGAAACTCTCCTAGAAGATGGTTCTGAAGAGAGTTTAGAAGAGATACTGACAGCTGTTCCAGATCATGAAGATGCAGTAATTGCTCTTGCAAGTCTTTATGTTGAAACAGATCGAAGTGAAGAAGCGCTTTCTCTTCTTCAGCGAATTCCCGAGTCGCCTAGAACAAGGCAGCTAACAGCAATAGCGCGCACGGGAGACGTGAAATTAGAGGAGATTTTGGAAAGGTTAGAAGTCCTCTTGGAAGATGTAAAAGATGATGAGGTAGCACGACAGGAGTTTGTAGATCTGCTCGATGTACTCGGTCCAGAATCAGTTGAAGCTGGAAGTTACCGAAGGAAGTTGGCATCAAAGTTATTCTAAAATAACCTTTAGCTTTTATGTCGTGTATCTTTGAGGAATGGGAGCCCATGAAGCTGTTTACCTGATACGAGGAGATGACTCTTCCGTTATTGGTCGCGAAGTAACAAAGCTAACTGCCGAACTAATAGGCGATGGCGACCGTTCCCTGCTGCTTGAGGAGTTAGCAGAGCAGGATTACGAAGATGCTGAAGGCAATTTTTCTCTTGTGCCTTTGATAAACGCTGCACAAACTATCCCTTTCCTAACTGAGAACCGAATTGTTCTTGGTCGTGAGTTGGGGAGATTCTCCCGGTTGGAGGATATTGCTTCGTTACTTAGCTATCTTGAAAACCCACTTCCTTCTAATTCTGTCATTCTTGTTTGGGAAAAAGGACCGAAATTGCAACGATTAGGGCAAATACCCAAGAAGTTGCTTGAGGCGGTGAACAGCCATGGCCGCATAATTGATGCGCGTGTAGGTCGTAAAGCTAAGGAATGGATTATTGAACAAGTAGCAAGCTCAGGATTGAATTTCGATAGAGCTTCAATTGATCTCATAGTTGAGACTGTCGGAGAAGAGATTGCACGCGTACCCGCACTTTTGGAAACGCTGCGTTCAACATTCGGTGAAGGCAGTCACCTCAAACCTGATGATATCAATCCTTACTTAGGAGAACTTGGTGATGTGCCCCCATGGGAATTAACTGACGCTATTGCTAAAGGTAATCCAGCTTCTGCTTTAGAAACCTTGGCTAGGATGCAAGGACCTGGTGGACGACATCCAATGCAACTGATCGCCTTCTTGAGCAGCCACTTTAGCAGGATCCTTCGAATCGCAGGCCTAAATATTTCTAATCCGCAAAGAGCAGCTGAAGAATTAGGAGATAACTCAACGTTTCGCTCAAAGAAAACGCTTACTGAGGCGAAAAAGTTAGGTAACGAAAGAAGCAAGAAAGCTATTGTTTTACTTTCAAAAGCGGATCTTCATTTAAGAGGCTCTACCGGAACTCCTCCAGAAGTAACTATGGAACTTTTAGTAGCGAGATTATCCAACCTCTATAGGTGAACGCCTTATGACTACTGTATGGAGTCCAAACGTTTAGCCAAGCGGCTTTTCTTTCGCGCAGCTGTGTTTTTATGAAGTATTTTCTTTGCAACAGCTTTATCAATTTTCTTAATGGCCAACCGAAGTTCTTCTGCCTCCGCTTCACCAGATTCAGCGTTTGATACAACAGATTTAATTCTAGAATTGATCTCAGACCTAATTCCCTTGTTTTTAATTCGCCTTTTTTCGTTTTGACGATTTCGTTTTATTTGACCTTTAATGTTTGCCACGTTTTTTGCCCTTGTAAAATTATTTAACGGCACAATTGGAGGAGTTTCTTCCGAACGCAACTACCGTCACTAGTTACCTCATATGCTACCGAATCAGTGTAAAAATAGGACATATCCGAACAAGAACTAATATGAAACAACAAAATATTCGAAATATAGCGATAATCGCACACATAGATCACGGTAAGTCAACCTTAGCTGACCGCATGCTTGAGTTATGTGGGGCAGTCGATCCTAGAGAGATGCGCGCTCAATACTTAGATTCTATGGATTTAGAAAGAGAAAGAGGAATAACAATCAAACTTCAGAGTGTGTGTTTACAACATGAAGACGTGAAAATAAACCTGATTGACACTCCGGGGCACGTTGACTTTGGGTATGAAGTCTCGCGCTCTTTGGCAGCTTGCGAAGGAGTTGTTCTTCTGGTTGACGCTGCTCAAGGTATCGAAGCACAAACACTAGCTAACACATATCTTGCAATTGAAAACGATCTTGAGATAGTGGTAGCGCTGAATAAAATCGATTTACCGGCCGCAGAACCAGAGCTATACGCTTCAGAAATTGAACAAGTTCTAGGCATACCATCTGAGGAAATATTAAAGATAAGCGCAAAGACAGGCGAAGGCGTTTCTGAGTTGCTTGATAGGATCGTCGAAAGGGTACCAGCTCCAAGTGGGTCCTCGGAGGGCCCTCTACAGGCCTTAATATTCGACAGTCATTACGATCAGTATCGCGGTGTTATAAGTTCAATACGTGTTATGAATGGCCAAATATCAGATGGAGAAAAAGTGCATTTCATACAACGTGGTAGAAACGCAGTAGTTGAGGAAATAGGAATACGATCACCGGATCCGGTAAAAGTCGAAATGCTAAAAGCCGGTGAAGTAGGGTATTTGGTCGCAGGAATAAAAGATGTAGGCGATGCAAAATCAGGAGAAACTGTTACTTCTCTAAGAGATATGGCTAGCGAACCGCTAGACGGTTATAGAGAACCAAAACCGATGGTTTTTAGCGGTCTTTACCCAATAGACGGAGATGATTATCCAACGCTGCGTGATGCATTAGAGAAGCTTCGACTTAACGATTCCAGTTTCACTTATGAACCAGAGACATCAAGCGCTCTCGGCTTTGGTTTTCGATGTGGTTTTCTCGGTTTGCTTCATATGGAGATCATTCGCGAAAGGCTTGAGCGAGAGTTTAGTTTGAGCTTAATTTCTACTGCCCCATCCGTTGAATATCGGCTAACACTAACTAATGGGCAAATGGAGAATGTTGACAATCCTAGTGATGTGCCTCCACTCAATCAGCTTGAAAGTATCGAAGAGCCGTATTTGCTCGCATCAATTATTACGCCGAGCAATTATACGGGAGCATTGATGGACTTGTGTCAAAGCCGACGCGGTGAGTTGGTTAAAATGGAGTATCTTTCACCCGAGCGCGTTGAATTATCGTATAGATTGCCATTAGCAGAAGTCGTTTTAGACTTTTTTGATCAGATGAAAAGCAGGACACAGGGTTATGCCAGCATGGACTACGAAAGTGATGGATATAGCAAATCCGATTTAGTCAAAGTAGAGATTCTCCTTCAAGGTGACTCAGTTGATGCTTTCAGTTCGATTGTCCATCGCGAGAAATCGTACGAATATGGACAAAAAATGACTAAAAAACTTCGGGAATTGATACCGCGTCAGCAATTTGATGTACCAATTCAAGCTGCAATTTCTAGTAAAATTATCTCGCGTGAAACAGTCAAAGCTTATAGAAAAGATGTGACAGCGAAACTGTACGGTGGGGACGTTACAAGAAAGAATAAATTGCTGAAGAAACAGAAAGAAGGAAAGAAACGAATGAAGTCAATAGGCCGAGTAGATGTGCCTCAGGAAGCCTTCGTTTCTGCGCTAAAACTTGATGATTGACCTGCTAGCTCACGTAAAATCTACTAAATCAGGATTTCATACAGAGGTTGGTAGTTATGGGTGAAGATCTATATTCCGTACTCGGGGTTGATAGAACTGCATCCGCCTCAGAGATAAAAAAAGCATACCGTGAGCTAGCTCGGCAATATCACCCTGATGCAAACCCTGACAATGCTGAAGCTGAAAAAAGATTCAAAGAAATCGCTATGGCTTATGAAGTTTTGAGTGATGACTCTAAAAGAAAACAGTATGACCAATTCGGACTTACAAATGGACGAGGCGGTGCTGGGTTCCCAGGTGATGGTGGTATCTCAGATATTTTTGAAGCATTCTTTGGGTCTGGTAGCCCTTTTGGTAATGGCAATTTTGCTTCTGGAGTATCAAATGGGGGAGCGGACATAGAGGTCGTAGTCAATGTTTCTTTAGAAGAAGTAATTCTTGGTGGCGAATCAACTTTCACTTTACGGTTACCTCTTGCATGCGAAGTATGCGAGGGCTCTGGCTCTGAGTCTGACGATATTGAAAAATGCCGGACTTGCGAAGGGCATGGTCAAGTTCAGAAAGTTCGACAATCCATTCTAGGTCAGATAATGTCCACTGTTCTTTGCCCAACGTGTAATGGGCATGGAACTATGATTTTAGATCCTTGTAAAAAGTGCAGCGGATATGGAGTGGCTGAAAGTGAGAAATCTTTCTCTATTGAAATACCAAAAGGAATTGATACTGGTGTAACTCAGCGTTTAACTGGTTTAGGCCCAGCAGGGCGTCGAGGTGGTTCACGCGGTGATATACACATGCGCTATGTTGTCGACGACCATGACAGGTTCCAAAGGTCAGGAGACAACCTTATTGAGCAACTTTGGATACCTGTAACTCAAGCTGCGCTAGGGGCAACACTTGAATACAAGACCGTAGACACAACTGAATCACTCGTAATACCAGCTGCAACAAAAACTGGAGATAGATTTCGATTTCGTGGCCTAGGAGTTCCTAAACTTCAGCGACGCGGGAGAGGAGACCTAGTCGTTGAAGTCATTGTCGAAACTCCTACGGATCTTTCGGATCACTCCATTAATTTGCTGGAAAAATTAGCTGAAGACCGAAGCGAAACTATAGATAAAAAAAGTAGACGTCAGAGGAAACGGCAAAAATAAATGATTGACTCTTTATCAGAACTCCATCGCTTAAATATTCCACATCTGTATATCAGTGATCTGGATATGGATGAACTATCACCACAGGATAAGCACCATCTCCTTAATGTTCGAAGGTTAAAGGTCGGGCAAAGAATTACAGTTACAGATGGTAAGGGCACTTGGCAGGAATGCGAAATAACGAAATCAACTTTAAAACGAATTAGTGATCGTTACTTTTGCGAGAATTATGTTGCGAAGTCATCTATCCATATCGCATTAACCAAATCCGGAAAGCCCGAACTTGTTACGCAAAAATTAACAGAGTTGGGTGTCACTTCAATACAATTTTTTTTCTCTGAAAGGTCAATTCCACAATGGGATGAAAGCAAGACTCTTAAGAAACTCAGGAAACTAAAAACTATCTCGAAGCAGGCATTAGCCCAATCTAAAGGTGTTTGGCTGCCCAGGCTTAACGTAGGAGCACGCTTTGAAGAGTTGGTTGCAGAAGAGGGAATGTTTATGGCCGACCGACGTGGGGAGAGACTTACCGAAGGAGTTAGGAAAATCATGATAGGACCCGAAGGTGGTTGGGGAGAATCTGAATATGAATACGGAGCAAAAAAAATTCGCATCCATGAATTGAATTTGCGAGCAGAAACAGCCGCAATCGCTGTAGCTACTCTGATGTCGAGTAGTTTTCCGAAAAATTAAGAGTTCTATCGATCAGTCAGAGGTATGAATGGCCTGCTAGCCGCCCCAACGTAAAGCTGCCTGGGTCTAGCTATACGAGTATTCCGACTAAGCATCTCATCCCAGTGGGAGATCCATCCAGATGTACGAGCAACCGCAAACAACACTGTGAACATTTCTACAGGAAAGCCCATAGCTTGATAAATCAATCCAGAGTAGAAATCAACGTTTGGGTATAGCTTTCGGCTTATGAAGTAATCATCTTCAAGAGCGGCTTCTTCTAGTTTCAAAGCGATGTCTAACTTAGGGTTTTTGCCGGTAATTTCAAATATTTGGTGAGCTGTTTCTTTGATGATTTGAGCTCTTGGGTCGTAGTTTTTGTAGACGCGGTGGCCAAATCCCATGAGCCGACCTTCGCCATTTTTGACTGATTCAATAAACTTTTCGACGTTGTCAAAAGTTCCGATATCGTCCAGCATATTAAGGACAGCTTCGTTAGCGCCACCATGCCTGGGTCCGGATAAAGCAGCGCTACCAGCAGCTATAGCTGAATAAGGGTCAGCGTGAGAAGAACCTACTACTCGGACTGCAGTTGTTGAGCAATTCTGTTCGTGGTCAGCGTGAAGAATAAAAAGCTGATCAAGAGCTTTCGTGAACACTGGATTACTAATGTGTTCAGAATCTCCACTCCCAAAAGCCATAGAGAGAAAATTTTCCGTATAGGAAAGGTCCATGCTCGGCGGTGTTGGTTTGTTGCCATTTCGATATGCCGCTGCAGTTGCTGCGAGGGTAGAGACTTTCGCTATTAAGTTAACAATATGCCTCTGGCGATTCTCTGAATTCTCAACATCTTTAGCTTCTGGGTAAAGAGTTGAGAGAGCGGCTAAACCGGCAGTGAGCATTCCCATTGGGTGTGATCTGGAATTAAACGCGCTTAGTAGATTATCATTGTGTCTTTCATCTAATGATGCATGTTCATTTAACGCACTTGACCAATCAGCAAGTTCATGTTCATTAGGAAGTTCACCATGGACAAGAAGATATGCTACTTCCGAGAAAGTTGAATGATTCGCCAAATCTTCAATAGAGTAACCTCTGTATTCTAGCTGCCCTGCGCCACCATCTATGTAGGTGATTTGACTATTTGTTACAGCTGTTGCTGCAAAACCCTCATCCTTAAACCAAAGACCAGGAAGATTTTTTGTCCACTCGCCAGAATCCATTCCACCATCAACAATTGGAATTTCGAATGATTCTCCAGAGCGGTTGTCGGTGATAGTTATTGAGTCTTCCAATGTCCCGCTCCAGATAGTTTAACATTGACATGATATCGGAAAAAGTTGGAATCTCGGACTTCAATTTTGGAGTTTGCTATGAATCTGTAAACAATCAGATACGAATACTTAAAGAGGTGTATTGCTGTGAATTCGTTTTTGAAGCGGTTCTCTCTTAGAAAGTAGGAAATCTAGACCAGCTGAAATCTCAGTACGAGTATCTTCTGGATCTATGATCATATCTACTGAACCTCGCTCAGCTGCCATGTATGGATTTAGAAGGCGCTCTTCATAATCTGATTCAAGATTTTGTCGCTCTGATCCACTAGCATTTCGGTGCAAGATCTCAATAGCACCCTTCGCTCCCATTACAGCTATTTCGGCAGACGGCCACGCGATCGCAAGGTCGTTACCCATATTTTTGCTATCCATTACTATGTAGGCACCTCCGTAACTCTTACGAAGTGTCACACAGATGCGAGGTACTGTTGCGTTTGCATAAGCAAATGCCAATTGGGCACCATGGCGGATCATTCCACGCCATTCCAAGTCTTTTCCCGGCTGAAAACCGGGAGTATCTACAAATGTAATTAGTGGTAAGTTGAAAGCATCGCAGAAAGTTACAAAACGAGCTCCCTTTTGAGACGCAGCTATATCAAGTGTTCCTGCTAAGAATTGTGGTTGATTAGCAATAATACCCACTGTGTGCCCGTTGATAGTTGCTAGCGAGGTGACAATGTTTGTAGCCCAATCCTTCTTTAATTCTGTAAGAATCCCTTCGTCAACAATTTGTTCTATCACTTCGCGAACATCGTAGCTTCCTGTTGCTGACTCTGGGATTATCTCAGCTATCCCAATTAACTTTCGTGAGGGAGAGTCAGTGTTCTTCATCTGAGGAGCTATCGAGGCGGAATTTATTGGAAGGAGAGTTAAAAGCTCTTGAATTATTTCGGTTGCTGTTTCAATTGAGCCTGTTACAAAACTTGCTAGGCCTGACATCTGAGCATGCTTAGAAGCACCACCAAGTGTTTCGTGATCGACAGGTACTCCAGTGAACTCTTGGACCATTCTTGGGCCGCTAACGTAAGAGTATGAGTTTTCAATCATTATGACGAAGTCTGCTAAACCTAATAAGAGCGCTGGACCTGCTAAAGCTGTTTGCTGAACGCAAAAAATAACCGGGATGACGCCAGAGCATGATGAAATTTCAGCTGCTGCTGAACCCCAACCGTGTAGAGCTCCAATCCCAGACTCTGGAGGCGCACCCGAGGAATTTAATAAACACACGAGCGGGATCCTTTGGCTCAATGCGGTTCTAGCAGCAGAGGCGAGTTTGAGTCCATCGTTGCCCGTTAAAGCGGAAGGTTCGTCTTTCGACCCCAAGGTAACCTCCACGTAACTTTTATTATCAAAAGAAACAATACGAATTTTTGTATTATCTGAGACTTGAGCTTGTATCTCAACCTGAGACGGGTTTACTGATGCCACAATTTAATCTTACTTCCTGCAGGGGAATACGTATTCTATTTCGCTAGGTATATTCCATTTTGATCTGACCCATGATCACGAATCATATTTCTCAAAACATCTCTAACAACCCGCGTGGTCGCTGAAAGAGGGACACGTTTATTTGTGGCGAGTCCCACTACTCTTCGTGTGAAACCCTCAAGCTGGATTCTTTTCCACTTTCCTGATCCTTGCGCAGCTGTGGCGGGAAGAATCGCTGCTCCGAAACCATCTGTTGCTAATGAGGCGAGCAACCGCATCCCATCTACTTCCGCTTTGGAGGTTAATTTAATGCCGTGGCTCTCAAGATCCTTATCGATACCATCCCTAAACGGAACTCCTGGCGGATTAAGGAGGAGGGGAAACTCCGCTAAGATATCAGGTGTTAGTGAGTCATATTTTGCGAGTGGATGCCCGTTAGGAGCGACAAGCACTGGTTCCTCTTCAAATAAAGCTTCTACCTCAACATCTGGATGTGAGATTGGAAGGTTAACTATGGCCCCATCTACTCTCCCTTGAACAACCAATGGCATGAGATTACTTGTTACCGCGTCAGTTATCTGAATACGGACACGGGGGAATTTCTGTGTCATTGACTCTAGGAGAATCGGTGAAACCCATCGACCAGTCGTACCGATGACTCCAAGCCTTACTATCCCTGAGACTTCGGAATGTAAGGCTTTCACATCAAGCGAGATTGATTCAAGCTCAGTCTGGACTCGGCGGGCCCGCTCAACAACTAATTGGCCTTCTTCTGTCAAGACCCCTGTTTGCCGATCAATTAAGGAGACATTTAATTCCTTTTCAAGGCGGGCAATATGCGTGGATATGTTTGATTGAACTGTGTGTAGTGATTGCGCTGCAGCACTGAAACTACCGTTATCGACTACTGCAACTAGTGCGTTAAGTTGACGAATATCCATGTCGTAGCATATCTACAATAAAGATGAAATAAAGAAATCTATCAAGTATTTAGATATATAAGGGAAACCTTACCGACTAATTCGCGGTTTTTGATCGGATAACGTTAAGCGCTGAGCCAGCTTTAAACCATTCAATTTGTTCTTCACTAAAAGTATGTTTTGTTTCGAATGAAAAGGGTTCTTCCCCATTCTGGTTTACCTCAACTATTACAGGCTGTCCAGGAGCTAACGATTCGAGGTTCCTCACCGACAGTCGGGCGTCTTCGTTTATTCGGTCATAATCAGAAGGGTCACTGAACGTCAAAGGAAGCATGCCTTGTTTCTTCAAGTTCGTTTCATGGATTCGCGCAAAGCTACGAGCTATTGCAACGAGCCCCAAACGAAATCTTGGTTCCATAGCGGCGTGTTCACGGCTCGAACCCTCACCCATATTCTCATCTCCGATAACAACCCACGATTGACCTGCTTCATGATAAGACTTCGCCATATCTGGAAAGGTTTGAGTTTCATCTGTAAGCATGTTTTTCCCAAACCCTACTTCGTAACCTTCGTACGCATTTACCGCACCTAAATAAAGATTCCCTGAGATATTCTCAAGATGGCCTCGATATTTAAGCCACGGTCCTGCCATTGAAATATGGTCAGTCGTAAATTTTCCAGTTGCCTTTACCAAGACTGGTAGATCTATATAGTCTTCACCATTCCATGCTGGGAAAGGGGTGAGCACCTGAAGGCGATTCGATGAAGGAGAAATTTTCACTTCAACTAGTGAAGGATCGCTTGGCGGAGGTAAGAAAGTGTCTTCTCCTGGGTCAAAACCAGAAGGCGGTAATTCAAGTCCCTCGGGTATTGAAAGAGATACCTGCTCCCCATCCCTATTCTCTAGAGTTCCATTTATAGGATCAAAATCAACGGTTCCAGCGAGCGCTAAGGCCATAACGGTCTCAGGAGAAGTTACGAATGCAAGGGTTGAGGGATC
>MDTB01123087.1_pt1 | contig 36643 bp, 34 predicted proteins | sample 811161 | NCBI WGS metagenome assembly MDTB01 (sample SAMN05326650, study PRJNA326480) | marine metagenome | isolation source: seawater | place: Mediterranean Sea | collected 2009 | reverse complement strand
TTTCAAAAATCAGAGTGGAAAGATCGCTTAGTCATTGCGGATAAAATGAAAGATGAGCGATATAATTACTTTGCTAAAAGACTTATGTATGAAGAGGCACCAGATCTAATGCCAAAAGACCTATATAATGAAATACATCGTGGAATTGCAAAAAGAATTTTGAGTACTAACGATGAAAAATGGAACACGATTCCAAAAGCCTACAATGAACTTGATACTTTAAGAGCGAAATATGAAGAAGATGGTGATGCAGAAAGACTCAGTATTACAAATGATATCAACAGCTTTTTAGAAGAAATAGAGAAGATATATCAAGACGCTTAGTTGACACTTTAATGTTATTGCTTAAATTAAAATAAAATAAAAAAGGAGATTTTAAATGCCTGCATTAAAAGTAACAGATGAAAATTTTGACGAAACAATCGGAAATAAAGATAAACCAGTATTAATTAAATTTGGAGCAGAATGGTGCTCACCATGTAAGATGATTGCAGGTCCTTTAAATGAATTAGCAGATGAAATGTCAGATCAAATTTTAATTGGTGACCATGATATAGATAATTCTCCAAACGCCCCAACTAAATTTGGTGTAAGAGGTGTTCCAACTATGTTACTTTTTAAAGGAGGAGAAGTTGTAGACTCTAAAGTTGGAGCAGCTTCAAAAGAGGATATTAAATCCTGGATTAATTCAAAAGTAAGATAATCAATCTAAAGTTGGGATTGATGCAAGGACCTTGTAGCTTTTATTTACAACAACAACTTCGCCGGAACTTGGAGCATAATCCGTGTGCTCAACTGTAATCACGTAATGCGTTACTAAAATTAAATTTTTTCCATTTCCATTCCAATTTTTTATATATTTTTTTAGAGCTTTACGTTGCTTTGATCCATTACCTGAGAACTTGGCTTGAAAAGTTGAATTTAATGCAAAGAATTCTTCATATTTACCAAATGCATGAAATGCAGTATCCTTGCATCTACACCACTGACTAGTAAGCACTTTATCTACTGGCACTTTGTTTTTTTTAAATAATTCTCCAATTTTTTTTGATTGATTAATTCCTGCTTGATTTAAATTTCGTTGAGTAGAGCATTTTGTTAAATTAAAATTAGATGGATCACCACCACCTGGTGCAAGACTGTGTCTGATGAATACAATTTTATTTCCTTCTTTTAAAAGATCCCAGGCTTTATCATTTGCAAATAAATCAGCTGGGATAAGTATCAAAAAAATAAATAATAATATTTTCATATATTTTGTTCTAATACCTTTCCTGCAGAATAAAGTGAACCACAAACAACGATGATTGCATTTGGATCTTGAATTGCAAGCTGAGCGATTGCTTCAGTTGCAGAATTATTTGGATTAGCATGAATACCTAATTTCTTTGCTTGATTAATAATATCTTTAGTTTCATAAAAATTTTCTCTAAGTTTAAAACATTTAATTTCCGTTACGATTGAACTAAAGTTTGACAGATAAGCTTTAAGATCTTTCGAAGTTAACATTGAAAAAACTAAATATATAGATCGCTTACCCTTTATTTTTTCTAAATATTCAGCTAAAGATCCTCCAGCTTGTTCATTATGTCCTCCATCAACGATTAAAGTGTTTGTCTCTTCATGAATATAGGAAAGTAATTTACCTTTGGTAATAAGCTGTATTCTCCCTTCGATTTTTGTATTTTTAATTCCCTCTGATATCTTTTGATTATTTAGCTTTAAACCAATAGATTTTAATGTTTTTATAGCGACTGCTGCATTTTGAATTTGAAAAGATCCTTTCATTGTCGGCATATCAAGATCAAGTAAACCATCATCGTCTTGAAAAACCATTCTATTATTTTCTTGATTTACGTTGAAATCTTCAGAGAAAATATATTTTTTAATTTTTTTTTCTTTTTAATTCCTCATCGATATACCCCAAAACTTCATTTGTTTGTTTAGCAATTATAACTTTGGTATTATCTTTAATAATACCGCACTTATTATGCGTTATTTCTTTCAATGTATTTCCTAATAAATCTTTATGATCTATACTAATTGGAGTTAAAACTTGTGCCTGTAAATCACGATAATTAACATTAGTACTATCATATTTTCCACCAAGACCGGTCTCCATAATATTAAAATCACAATTTGCTTCTGCGAACACTTTAAAAGCAATACAAGTAATATATTCAAAAAAAGTGATATCTTGGTTGTTATTTACTTTATCGACCTCAATAACATAGTTGATAAATTTTTCTTCATCCAGAGGTTTTCCATTAATTAAAAATCTAGTTAAAAAATTATAAAGAAAAGGGGATTGAAATAAACTAACAGTGTACCCGTGAGTTTGTAAAATTTTTTTTAAATAAAAGGCTATTCCACCTTTACCATTAGTTCCTGTTACTGTAATAACATTTTTTAATTTTTTATGTGGATTTCCGAGATCATGTATTAGTCTTTGAACTCTATCAAGTTTGAGTTCAATTTTGTCAGGATTTAATTCGTAAAGTTTATTTAAAATAAACTGCAGTTTTTTAGAATGCGCCACCTATATTATTGATTTACAGCTTGAATTTTCTCTTCGTTATTTTCAGTATTATATTCTTGTGACTGACTTTTTTTTAGAAGTATAGAAACTAAATTTGTAACCACATTCCTTTGATCCTTTCTGTGTGATATCATATCTATCGCACCAGTTGTAATTACATGAGAAGCTGATTGAAAATCCTCTGGCAATGGTTCGGAAATAGTACCCTGGACTACACGTTTTCCAGCAAAGCCCCAAATTGTTTTTTTGCCTGGCTCCATAAGATGAAAATCACCAAGTGAACCAAAGCTTGCACTTACACCGCCGATGTTAACGTTTGCAATTACGAAGTAAGGAATTTTATTTTCTTTTAACATTTGCACACCAAGAATAGTTTTGGGCATTTGGTATAGAGCAAATAAATTTTCTTGAAGAGCAGCACCTCCAGTTGTTATAAAAACAGTTAATGCTGAAGCCTGATTTTTTACTGCAAATTCACAAGCTTCATAAAAGTTTTGGCCTGATTGTAAACTTAGTGTTCCACCGTTAAAATTAAAATCAAACGAGGAACAAACCATATCCAAATTATTAACTTTTCCGTACGCTGAGACAAGTGAAGCAGTTTGACCAGTTTTTCTTTTTGCAGATTTGAGTTGATCTTTATATTTTTTTAATTCTGTTTCAAATCGGTTAGGATCTTCAGGGAGGTTTTTAGTTTGAATTATTTCAAACTGATCATTATCAAAAAAAATTTTAAACCTTTCATTTGCTCCAATTCTAAAATGATAATCGCATTGCGTACAAACATAAAGATTTTCCTTTAATTGTTTTCTTAAAAACATTTTCTTACACTCAGGACATGAATTCCAAAGATCAGCATTTTGTAAAGGTATTTTTTTAAATGCATCACTAATCTTAGCTTTCGCTTGCTTAGCTTTTGATAAAATTTTTTCTAACCAATTTGTCATATAATGTGTTTATTAGCATAAAATGCAAAAGTTTGGCTATAATGTGAATACATAAATTATGTCGATTTTCCTAGGTTATTTTAGCTTTTAAGGTTTTAACCATTCTTTCAGCTGCAATTATCGGATTCCTTCTTTGTTTTAACGAATCTGTAATTGTTTTTACTAGCGCACTACCAACTACCAAACCGTCAGCTTTTTTTAAAGACGAAATTGTTTTATCTGTGATACCAAATCCAACAACAATATTTTTATTTTTGTTAATTTTTTTAATATTATTGTAATTTTTTAAAATAGTCTTTGGTGTTACTTTCAATTTTCCACCAGTCGTACTTAACATACTGATGTAATAAACCATGTCATGTGAGTCTTTTATTATTCTTTTCATCCTTTGTTTAGTTGTTGTTGGGGCTATTAATTGAACAAAACAAACTGATTTTTTTTTACATAAATTCGCAAACTTTTTGTTATAAGGCCAAATTAAATCTACTATAATTAATCCATCAACCCCAACTTGTTTACATTTACTAACAAATCTTTCTTCACCATAATTAAAAACCATTTGGTAATAACCCATTAAAATTAAAGGTTTTGCATTTTTATCTTTTTTATATTTTTTTACTAAATTTAAAATTTCATTAAGTTTTATTCCGTTCTCAAGTGCCCTATAAGAACTATTTTGAATTTCTTTTCCATCTGCGGTTGGACAATTATGGGGGAAGCCCCATTCAACAATATCTACGTGTTTAGAAATTGTTTTTAATAAAGTTAATGATTGATTGCCATTTGGATCACCAGCAACGGTATAGGTAACAAGAGCTGGTCTATTTTCACTTTTGATTTTTAAAAAAGTTTTAGCTATTAAATTTTTCACGTTGGATAATATCCCAGTTCTTTTAAAAAAATATTTTTATCTTTCGACGCTTCGCCACAATTATTGACAATTATAATTTGATCTTTTTTTAACTTTGGAGCAATTTTAATACACTCTGCAAATGCATGACATGGTTCTAAGCTAGGTCTAATAGATTCAAGTTTCGTCACAATCTTAAACGCTTGGAGTGCTTCTTTATCAGAGGCAAACGTAAATCTTGCACGTTTAGCATCCTTTAAAAACCCATGCATAGGACTTGAGCCAGGATAATCAAGTCCAGCCGATAAGCTATGAGTAGGTGAAATCTGACCGTCTGTATTCGTTAAGCAATATTGCTTAGCTCCATGAAGTATAGATAATTTTGCATTTGTAGCTAATGGAGCTGCAAATTTAGCTTCCACACCAATCAGCTCAACATGTTTTTTATCGTAATCAATAAATTCATTCCAGAAACCAAGTGCTGAAGAACCTCCACCGATAACATTGACTAATTTAAGCTTTGGAATACTCCCAAATTGTTGAACTACTTGTTTCTTTAGTTCTTTGGAAATTTGCGAAGTACTGTAGACACATATCTTTGAAAAAATATTAGCACCAATTGCACTACCTACTGCCAAATGTGTAGTCTCACAATTTGAAACATAATATCTCATACATTCAGAAACAGCATCTACTAATGTTTTTGATCCAGAATCTACAGGGACAATTTCAGCTCCCGCATCACGCATAAATTTAACATTTACAGCCTGACGAGAGATGTCTTTAGTTCCCATAAATATTTTAACTTTTAATCCCAGATGTTTACCAGCCATAGCAAGGTTTTTTCCGAACATTCCGGCTCCTGTATCGCCACATAAATGCTTTCGGCCTGACATTTTACAGATTAATGCGTTAACTATTGCGTGATATCCTTTATGAGCAGAGCCCTTAAGTGATGACACGTCCTTGCACCATATTTGAGCACCACCCAAATGTTCGCTTAATTTTTCTAATTTAAACAAGGGAGTTTCACCTCCGAGATAATTCTTAAACAATTGGTCTTTTTTTGCTAAAAATTTTTTATCCTTACGTAATTTTTCAAATAGTTTTGTAAGATCTTGAATAGGTTTTAAAGTACCTTCAGCAACAAAATTTCCGCCAAATTTACCACCATAAAAACCATTTTTGTCATGTTGGTCATAAATTGGAGTACCTTTTTTAATTTTCATAGCTTCTTACCTTAGCGAAAAAATCTTTAATTTTTTTTGGATCTTTTATACCTTTTTCAGTTTCTAGACCAGAATTTACATCGATTTTATCACTATATTTTAAGGCTGTTTCAACGTTATTAATGTCAATTTTTCCTGCAAGAAAAAATTTATTATCTTGAGTATCTTTAAGTAAATTAAAGTTAAAAGCCTCACCGGATTGACCCATGGCAGGCGTATCTAGTAAAAGTTCATTAGCAGAGGGATAATTTTTAATTTTCTCCAAATCACTTTTTTTTATAATCTTGATTACTTTAATCACCTCAAGACTAGTAAATTTTTTTATTTTTTCAATGAATGCATTATCTTCATCACCGTGCAATTGTATCGTGGTACAGTACTGAGAAACTTCTTCTACATCATTTATTGTTGGATTTACCATTACGGCCACTTTTTTGATATTTTCTGGAATATTATTTATTAACATCTTTAATTTTTCAATTGAAATTGATCTTGGGCTTTTCGGATAATTTATAATAAAGCCAATAAGGCTCGCACCTAGCTCGATACATAGTTTAATAATTTCTGGGTCAGTATTTCCACAGACTTTTACTTTTGGGAATTTCATGACTCTAAATTTCGAAAAAGTCTTTTGAAATTATTTTTAATGTTCCCTAAACTTATACTACGGCCAAGAACTATTCCAGTAGCTTTATATTTTATCAATGCATCTTTAGGACTCGTTATTCTTTTCTGGTCGTTTGTTTTATCACCAGGTAATCTTATACCAGGTGTTATTGTTTTGATTTTTACCAATTTGTTAATTTTCAATGATTCTTTGCCGCTACAAATAACTGCATAACAACCAGCTTTCTTTGCAATTTTTGCTTGATGAATAATTAATTGATCAATTTTTTTTGTATATCCGATTTCTTTTAAATTTATTTCATTAAAAGAAGTAAGCGTTGTTACACCCAGCAATTTTACTTTTGTTATTTTTTTTGCAGCCTTAATTGCTTCTACCCCAGAGCTTGTATGAATAGATATATAATTAATATTATGTATATCTTTAAGTGATTTTAATGCACTAATAATCGTATTTTTAATATCATGTAATTTTAAATCTAGAAAAATCGGAAATCCTTTAATTGATTTAATAAATTTTCTTCCGTATTCAGAATAAAATATTTGATATCCAATTTTTAAACCAAAAATATATTTTTTATTTCTTAATTTTGGAATAGATTTAATAATTAATTTTGCTCTCGAAACTGAACAATCGAGAGCTATAAAAATTATTTTTTTATTCTTCAACTACAGTACCCTTATTGATCCTTTGATTTAATAATTTTGAAGTTTTCCATTTGATTTTATTTTTTTTTTCAATTTTAATAGGATCACCTGTTTTTGGATTTCTAGCGTGTCTTTCCGGCATATTTTTGATCTTGAATGTACCAAATTGCCTTAATTCAATATTCTTACCTTCAGATAATGCGTTACTTAAATATTTAAAAATAATCTCTACGATTCTTTCAACTTTTGCATTAGGTATTTTTTGATAAAGTTCTTGCATGTCTTTAACTATATCAGATTTAACATAACTTTTTTTTGACATATCAATAATAAAGTATTGAAATTATTATAGAATTAGAATGTGATAAAGGAAAGGACTAATCTTTTTTTTTGTCTTTTTTCCCTAAAGCTTCGCCTAAAATGCCAGCTAGTGATTGACCAGAGCTTGTTGATCCATATTTTTCAATAGCTTCATCCGCTTGTTGTTGCTCTAATTTCTTAACAGATAGTTTTACTTTACGACGTTGTAAATCTATTTCCAAAATAGCTGAGTCTAAAGAATCACCGCTTGAAAAACGCATTGGTCTTTGATCACTTTTTTCTATAGCAAGCTCAGATTTCCTAATAATTGTTTGATATCGATCTGGACCCACATCAACTTTTAATCCATTATCTTGAACTTCGACAACTCTAGTTGAAACAATATCACCAACTTTTTTATCATTAAAAAATGAAAATGGATCTTTTTTTAAAGCCCTTATTGATCCGTTAACTTTTTCATCCTTAATATCTATAATTTTAATTTGAACTGAATCACCTTTATTAAAATTATCCAGTGCCCTAGAACTCTCAATATAATCTAATTGTTTATAGTGTACAAAAATGTCGATATCACTATCACCTGTGTTACAAAAAATTCCAAAGTCTTTTTTTGTAACTACCTTTGCATTTACAGTAGAATTTACCGGATATTTTGTAATAAATTCATCTATAGGATTTGGTATACAATCTTTGTAACTTAAACTGATTTTTCTTTTTTCAATATCCACTTCTTTTAGTTTCACTTTAGTAACATCGCCTATTTTAAATACTGATTTTGGGTTAACACTTTTTTGCATATGCTTTATTTCGCTTGAGTGAACTAGACCAACAATACCCTCTTGCATTTCAGCAAATGCCCCAAAGTCTGTTAGTTTTATAATTTTAACTTCATACTCATTTCCTACTTTAAATTTATCTTTAACAGTTTCAAACGGGTCTGGTATCATTGCTTTGATGGATAAACTCATCCTCATATTTTCCATATCAATTTCTAATATTTTGACTTTTATTTTCTCACCAACAGTAAACATATCATTTAGATTTGATATTTTTAAATGTGATACTTCAGATGAATGAAGTAGACAGTCTAAACTTTCAATAGAAACAAAACAACCATATGATTGTACTGCCTTAATAATACCCTCTACTACTTGACCAACTTTATAATTTTTGATCACCTTTTCTTTATTCTTATTTTTTTCTTGCTCTAATATTTGTCGTCGACTTGCAATGACATTCATTCTTACATTATCAATTTTAATTATTTGGAATTCCATTGGTTTGTTCATATATTCATTCATATTTTTAATTGGTTTATCTGCAACTTGGCTGTTAGGACAAAATGCAAAGATTCCAAATATTTCCACTACTACTCCACCTTTCACAGTGTTTTTAATTATACCACTTACTTTTTCCTGTTTTTCAAATGCTTGCTCTATTTTTTTCCATGATTTTGCTCTTCTTGCTTTCTCGATACTTAAAACAATGTTACCATTACGATCTTCGGTACGTTCTAAAAAAACCTCTATTTCTTTTCCTTCTTCTAATGCGTCTAGTTCAGCATGAGGAATTTCGTTTCTATCTACGATACCACTAGATTTTGCCCCTTTAATAAAAACATGAACATATTTGTCATCTATTTTCTCAACAGTTCCTGAAACAATCGTATTATCTTTTAAAATAATATTATCTAGGTTTTTGGATATTAATTTTGCAAATTCTGAATTTGTATCTTGATTATATACTTTTAAATTGTCTGTACTCACTAATATTTTTTTATCTCACTTTCTATTAAGAAAATTATTTTCTCTAGTGCGCGCGATATACCATTTGTGTCATTCCGTATCAATATAGAATCCTTCGTTTTTTTTAAAGGACTCACTTTTCTGGATTTATCCGCTAAATCCCTAGCTTTTAGAGCATTTAAAATCTCTTTAAAATCAACATTTTTCTCATCTTTCTTGGCTTTTAATTCTAAAAATCTCCTTTTCGCTCTGAGTTTTACTTTAGCATCTATGAATAATTTAATATCGCTAAAGCCTGCAGGTAATATTTTCGAACAAATATCCCGGCCACCTACAAGAATAATTGAATTCGGACAGTCAAAAATAAGTTTTCTTTGAATAGGTATAAGTACCTTTCTAATTGAGGGAATTTTAGCAATTTTAGAGACATAATTTGATATACGTATTGAGTGCAGTTTTGGATTTTGCAGTTTAGTAATATTGACGCTATTTAAACAATTTATTAAATATTTAATATTAATTTTCCCTCCCCCAGTATTGAGGTGAGCTAAAGTTAAATAACGATAAAGCAAACCAGAGTCTATAAATACAGCTTTAGATTTATAAAATTTTTTTATTTTCCTTAAGATACTCGACTTACCTGTAGCTACCCCACCATCACATGCCACTATAATTTTTTTATTTTTTTTAAACCGTAAACTTTTTACAGTTTGTAAAAAATTAGGAAATGAAACTTTTGTACAATTGAAATCATTTATTTGAATCTTTTTTCGCGATACAGATGATAAAACATAAAATGCCATGGCAATTCTATGGTCTTTGTTAAAATTCTTAATAATCGGAATATTATTAGAAAAAAATTTTTCTGTTATACCATTTATGAATAAATTATCTTTATTCCTCTTAACATTAGCACCACATAATTTTAAATTCTCAAACATCGTTTTTAATCTATCTGACTCTTTAAACTTGAGTTCGCTTAAATTATAAAATTTACTTTCTGTTTTACAAAATAAAGATACTATTAATAATACTGGAACTTCATCGATTATACTGGCAACTTCATCAGGTTTAATATCAATACCTTTCATATTAGGTGTGTAAGATGCAATTACATCGCCAGTAGGCTCACCATAGTATTGATGAATGTTTTCAAATCTAATTTTTGCTCCCATTTTCTTTAGAATTTTTATAAACCCAATTCGATAAGGATTTAAACAGACATTTTTTATTCGTATCTGACTTCCTTTAGTCAAAATAGCTATACAAATTAAAAATGCACTTGAAGAGGCATCAGAAGGAATTTTATAATTATTAATTGGCTGCAAATACTGCTTGCCCAATATTTTAATAGTTTGTTTATTTTTATTTTTGAATACTTTAATAGGATAATTTAAATATTTTAATAATCTTGAGGTGTGATCTCTTACATTACTAGGACATTCAATACTAGTTTCACCAAAACTTATGATACCAGCAAGTGTTGCCGCACTCACCATTTGAGCAGATGGTTTGTCAATTTTAATCTCTGCTTGTATACAATCGGAGTGTCCCTTAATATTTATTGGTAAAAAATTTCTTTCAGTTGGGCATATATTCATTAAAAACTCTTTTAGAAATTCTAGTCTATAAGGTCTTTTAGTTAGACTCTGATCCCCGACTATTTTAGCATAAATTTTAGAACCCGCGATAAGCGGTGTTAATAAACGAAATGTAGTACCACTATTTCTACAATCAATTAATAACTTCTTTTTAGTCTCAGGGTAACCAATTCCTAAACCATAAACAGTATATTGATCTTCATATTTGTTGACTTTTATACCAAGTTTTTTAATAGCCATTATTGAAGTTAAGGCATCTTCTCCAGGCTGATAAATTTTAACTTTCGATATTCCATGAGCAATACTAGCAAATAATATTGATCTAATGGTAAGGCTTTTATCTGAGGATAATCGTACAGAACCTTTAATACAAATATCATTGTCTGGTATCAATTTATTTAATTTTTTAATTGCCATTACATTAGTAGATCAATATATACCCACTAAATTAAATTATAAAAAGAGATTTTAATGGCTGACAAAAAATTTGGACAAAAAAGGGTGTGTCCGCACTGTGAAAAGAAGTTTTACGATTTAAATAAAAAATCGCCCTTTAAATGTCCTTGTGGTGAAAATGAAATTACAATTGAAAATGAAGACATATTTCTTCCTCAGAACAACCCTGTGGTTCAACAACCCCAAAAATCAGAAGCAAAAGATGAATTTGCTGATATAGAAAATACCGATAATACATCGGAGGATAATGAAGACGATGTTATTTCACTTGACGATGCTGCACTTGAGGAAGAGCAAAATACTAAGAACTAGATTTTAAAACCAGTACCCAAATAATATTTAATTGCTTTTTGATCTTTAATTATATCTTTTGGCGGACCTTCGACCATAACTACGCCATCTCTAATAATTATACAGTTATCCAATATATCTTGAATAGCAAAAAAGTTATGATCAGTAATAATAACTGAAAGACCCATATCTCTAAGTTCTAAAATAAATTTTTTAATTGATGATATACTTAATGGATCTAAAGCAGCCATGGGCTCATCAAGTAACAGCACCTTTATATCTTTATTACAAATTCTTTGTAAAGTTGATATTTTTTTATACTCACCACCTGACATATTATTCGCCTTTACGTTCGCTAAGTACTGAAGACCAAAATAAGATAATAGCTGATAAATCTTAGCCTCGATTTTATTCTTATCCTCAATATGCAATTCTAAAATAGCATAAAGATTTTCGTATGCTGTCATATTGCCAAACAGTCCTTTGTGCTGCTCTAAAAGACTAATACCTTTAAGAGCTCTTTTATGGATTGGTAATTCATTAATTTTCTCATTATTTAATTTAATTTCACCAAAATCTGGAAAAATTTTTCCTACGATAAGATTAAATAAAGTTGATTTTCCGGCACCGTTAGGTCCAAGTAATCCTAAAATTTGCCCGTGGTTTAAAGATAAAGAAATATTTTTTAAAATTGGTTTACCACCTAAGGTTTTTGAAATTTTTGATATGCTTAAAATTTTTTTATTTGTTTTCTTATTTTGTTCATTAAATTTTATTATGTTTGTTGAAGCAATATTAATTTGTTTCTTGTTATCATTTTGGTCTTTATGTGCTAATAATTTATTATTTATGATATTTGTTAATATTAAAATATCATTATCCTCATATAGAAATTTTTTTTTTAATAATAACGTTTTATTCTCAGCTGTAACTGCTTTAATTTTAATCCTTTTTTTTTTGCTAAAATCAGTTTCTTTTTCCATAAACTCTATCTTTTTTTTTTAACATAAATATTTCTAAATTATTTGTAATGGTATTTAGTTTAGCAATATCTCCTTTAATGATGTTTTTGCCATCCTTGTATATTACATTTTTTTCTAATTTTATTAAGTTTTTATCAGCTAAAAAATTTGCTTCATTAGCAGTTATTATTCCATCTTTATTTGAAATTTTTACATTTTGATAATATTTAATATTTTTAGATTTCTTATAATAATTTGCTTTATCAGCCGTAACATTCAACTTACTCCCATCATTAAGCCTTGTATAACTAAGGACATTATTCAATTCAATTAGATCTGGTTGATCTTTGTTTAAGTATGCTTCTTTGCCTTTAGTAATATAATCTCTCCCACTATCATCAGAAGTTTTGTATTCGACATTCGTAAATTTAGTGACATTTTTCTCAATATTGTTGTTTTTATTAATATCATCAGATAGATCTTTTTGTATTTTGATAGATCCTTTGTTTTGTGAAATATGATAAAAATAGAAAATTGCCGATACCAAAACTACAAATAATAAAAAAAAATTAGATTTTGCTTTTTTGGTCATCATTTATTCATAAACTGTATAATTGAATGAATATTTACTAGACCTCTAAACTTACCTTTTGATTTGACTAATAATACGGTAATTCTTTTTTTATTCATTAGATTTAAAGCTTCTGGAGCAAGCATCATTTCATCTACAAAAGTCGGATTTTTTGTCATTATATCACCTGCTTTTAATTTTTGGAGATTTGAAAATTTACTCGCCGCTCTTGCTGTATCTCCATCAGTTATAATTGATAACTTTTTTGCTTTTTTTTCTTTTACTAAAACGCATCCAAGTCTCTTAGATGAAATAACTGAAAGTATTTTAGAAAAATACACATCTTTATTTATATAGGGTATTTTATTTCCTGTAATTAAAAGTTCTTTTATGGGCGTTAAAGATTTTCCAATACTACCATGCGGATGATGTTCACCAAATTTTGATATTTTGAAATTTCTTTTTTTCGCTACTGTAATTGCAAGCGCGTCACCTATACAAGTCAATATAGTAGTTGTACTTGTTGGGACGAGTGAAAAATTTTTATCACCCGCCTCTTTAATTTTTGGATAAATTATATTTATATCGGAATTTTTTGATAATTGTGATTTCGAATTCGAAGAAATACCAATTATTTTTATTTTATATTTTTTTGCAAATTTTAATATTGAAATTAATTCATTAGTATTCCCACTATTTGAAGCAATAATTAATGTATCATTTTTTTGGAGACTACCTAGTCCGCCATGACTTGCTTGATTTGCGTCTAAAATATAACTGGAAATTCCTAATGACGAAAAAGTACCACAAGTTTTTTCTAAAATAAGTTTAGATTTTCCAACTCCAGTGAATACTATATTTCCTTTGGTATTATTAATGAGATTAACAGCTTTTGAAAAATTTAAATTTAAATTTCTTTGTACTTTTTGAATTGACAAAATCTCTTCTTTTATTATTTTTTTACCAAAATTTAATATTTGTTTTTCTGATTTCATATTAATGTTCAAAAATATCCCCTAGGCCATTTAAATCTAAATTAGTTCGTGTTTCTAAAAATTGAAAACATTTTTCAGCTAAATTTAATTTATTTTCTCGATTTAGAATTTTTTCAAGCTCAATTTTAATTTTATGCAAATGAAGTACATCGTTTGCTGCATATTTTATTTGCTGATCAGTATAATTTTCAATACCCCAATCAGATGTTTGCATTTCTTTATCAAGTTTTATACCAAGCAAATCTTTTGCCAAATCTTTAAGACCATGATTATTTGTAAATTTTCTACAAATTTTTGATGCAATTTTAGTATCAAAGATATTATTCACTTTAATATGAAGGTGTTGTTTTAAAAAACCTAAATCCGCTCTTCCAAAATGAAAAATTTTCTTGATTTTTTCGTCCTCTAAAATTTTTTTTAAATTTGGCGCATTATATTTATTCTTAAATTTTACAAAATGAACAAAGTTTGAACCGTCTGACAATTGTAACAAGTGAAGTTTATCTGTTAGGGGATTTAATCCAGAAAATTCACCGTCAACAGCTAATGTTGTGACGTTTTTTAAACTTGTGTCGGTTGGAAGATCGTTTAAATGTAATGTATATTTAAAATTCATATTTCAATTACTGATTGTATAACATGTCTTTAGCTTATGTAAAAAAAATCTGTCTTTTCGGGGGCGCTGGCTTTATAGGGCGTTCAATTGTGAGGCTTTTAGCTAAAAATGGATTTGAGGTTAAAATAGCCACAAGATCACCATTTGATCAAGATTTATTAGAATTAAAATCAACTGTTAGTGACCCTGGTCAAATAAGTGTTGAAAAAATTAATATACACTCAAAAAGTCAAATTAAGGATTTCATTAAAGACTGTGAGATTTGCATAAATTTAGTCGGTATACTGTATGAGAAAGGTAGCAATACATTTAAAAAAATTCATACCATTTTTGCTGATAATTTAACATCTGTAATTAAAGAAACTAAGTCAATTAAACATTACATTCACTTTTCAAGTTTAGGTGTAAAAAATAATACCAGCTCAAATTATTTAGAAAGTAAATATAAAGCAGAGGAAATTGTAAAAAAAAATTTAAAAAATTATACCATCATCAAACCATCTATAGTTTTTGGAGGTGGTAAAAAAGATTTTACAAATACCTTTGCTAAATTAGTAAATTTATTTCCAGTTATACCGTTAGCTGGAGCCACAGTCAAATTTGCCCCTGTTTATGTAGGTGATATAGCGTTAGGTGTTGAAAAAATTATCGACCAGGAAATTAAAATGGAAACAATTGAGTTTGTTGGAAATGAAATTTTTAATTTAACAGAAATAATAAAAATTATTTCGAATGAGACACGTGTTAAAAATTTGATAATTCCAATACCATCATGGCTAGGTAAGCTACAAGGTTTGGTTCTGGGTTTAGCTCCAAACCCTATGTTAACGTTAGATCAAGTAAGAACATTAGAGTCTGGAGATAATATTGCTACAGGAAAAAATAGAACGCTATCTGATTTAAATATAAAACTTACAGATATCAGAAAAGTAATTCCAAATTATTTGTGGAGATTTAGAAAAGGTGGTCAGTTTGCTAAATAAAATAATAAGGCAAAGCCTAAAAATAATCTTAAGATTACAAATAAAGTAAGAGAATTTTTTTCTACAAAAGATAAAAATATTTTAATACAAAATAATGAGGTAACAAACGATAAAGAAAATCCTATAAACAAAAATAGAAGAATATCTTTATTAAAATTTATCACAACCTCTCCTATACCTAAAACAGTTGCAGCAAAAAGTGTTGGAATAGATATGAGAAAACTAAATTTTGCAGAGTCTAATCTTGAAAATCCTAAAAACCTAGCACAAGTTATTGTAATTCCTGATCTACTAGTTCCTGGTATTAAAGCAATAACCTGAGCTAATCCGATGTAAAATGCATTCTTATTTGAAATATTATTTTTAAACCTTTGACTCACTAAAGTTTTATCAGAGAAATATAAAATAATTGAAAAGAATATGGTAGCTGCAGTCACGATTTTAATATCTTGTAAAAATATATTGATTTGAAAAAAATTTACTAAAAATCCAATAATGATTACAGGTAAGGTTGCTATAATAATGTTATGAAACAGAGGGATATTACCTACAATATTAAAAATTTCTTTTTTAAAATATACTAGCACGGCAAATAATGATCCAGTATGTGTTGATATGTTAAATAAAAGGTTTTTATCTTTGTCTTTCAGCAGCAGTATCTCTTCGAATATAACCAATAGCCCACTAGATGAAATTGGTATCCATTCGGTGATACCTTGAATAATTGATAAACAAATTAAACTAAAATAAGTCGAAGCAGCCATGGTTTATTTCGAATATTATTATTTCGTTGCAAAGGCTATAATTAGTTAAATTGAAAAATATTAGTTTTTTTTAAATTTGAATAAAAACCTTAGAAAAGTATTAAAAATTGCGGCATTTTACAACATTTGTTGATTTTATTGAGTTTTAAGGTAAACAAAAGTTTACCAAAAATACTATACATCAAAAAAATAATGTATATTAATTCGTTCCTATGTCAAAAATGTTAAAATTTGTCGATCTTAATAGAGAAACGCCTGAAAAGGTTAACTCTCAAGTAAGAAAAGATAATTTTTTAGAAATTTACAAAGAGTTTATAGACACAAAAGCAAAGGAACAAGCAAGTAGATGTTCTCAATGTGGAACACCATTCTGCCAAGTACACTGCCCACTCCAAAATAACATACCTGATTGGTTAAAATTAACGGCCGAGGGTAGATTAAAAGATGCTTATGAAGTTTCCGCTGCAACAAATTCCTTACCAGAAGTTTGTGGAAGCATTTGTCCTCAAGATCGTTTATGTGAAGGTAATTGCGTAATCGAACAATCAGGGCACGGCACAGTTACAATAGGTGCAGTAGAAAAATTCATTACGAATACTGCTTGGGATAATGGGTGGATAAAACCCATAGTACCTTTAACAGAATTAAAAGAATCAGTTGGTATTATAGGATCAGGTCCTGCAGGCATAGCCGCAGCGATGGAACTTAGAAAAGAAGGTTATCAAGTTACTATATATGATAGATATGATAGAGCTGGTGGTTTATTAATTTATGGCATTCCAAATTTTAAACTAGAAAAGTCAACAGTTTTAAGAAGAATAAAGCTTTTAGAAGATAGTAAAATTAAAATCATAAAAAATTTCGAAGTAGGAAAAAATAGTAGTTTTAAAGAACTAAAAGAAAAGCATGATGCAGTCCTTATAGCTACTGGTGTTTATAAAGCTAGACAAATAAATACACCAGGATCTGAATTAAAAAATATTTACCCTGCAATGCATTTTCTTACTGCTTCGAATAAAAAAGGATTAGGCGACAAGGTTGAAGAATTCGAAAATGGATCACTTAATGCCGAGGGTAAAAATGTAGTCGTAGTTGGAGGAGGAGATACCGCAATGGATTGTGTAAGGACTGCGGTAAGACAAAAAGCTAAATCTGTATCTTGTTTATACAGAAGAGACAAAGTGAATATGCCTGGCTCAGCAAGGGAAGTAATGAATGCAGAGGAAGAAGGTGTAAAATTTGTTTGGTTATCAACTCCTAAAGTTTTTGAAGGAAATAAAAAAGTAGAAAAAGTAATCATAAATAAAATGAGATTGGGTGAGGCAGATTCTTCAGGTAGACAAACTCCTAAAGCAATAGAAGGATCAGAAGAGATTTTAAAAGCCGATCTTGTTATTGAAGCTCTTGGGTTTGAACCAGAGGAGATTCCAAAATTATTTAATGAGCCTAAATTAGAGATTACAAGATGGGGTACTATCAAAGTAGACTTAAAGACACTTAAGACAAATATTAAAGGTGTTTTTGCAGCTGGAGATATTGTGCGAGGTGCTTCACTAGTTGTTTGGGCAATAAGAGATGGCAAAGATGCAGCAAAAGGAATAAGTCAGTACTTAAATAAAATTAATCAAAAAAAAATACGAGCAGCGTAATGACATTTAAAAAATTCTTAAAAAATAAAAAAAAATTAGAAGCGGCAAATGTAAAGATTGTAGATCATGATGCTTGTGGTGTAGGTTTTGTTGCTTCAATGACGGGTAAGCAAAAAAGAGAAGTTGTAGAAAATGGTATTGATGCATTAAAAGCTGTTTGGCATCGTGGCGCTGTAGACGCAGACGGAAAAACGGGTGATGGCGCAGGCATACATATAGAGTTTAGCAGGGATTTTTTTAAGGAGCAAATTAATGTTACCGGTCACGACGTTTCTGACGATCAAGAAATTTGTCTTGGTATGGTTTTTCTACCAAGAACAAATTATTCAGCCCAAGAAAGATGCCGAACACTATTGGAGCAAGAATTATTAAACAATGATTTTTACATTTTTGGCTGGAGACAAGTCCCAGTAAATCCTAAGGTTTTAGGACAGAAGGCTAATGATACACGTCCTGAAATTGAACAAATTATTTTTGCATGTGAAAAAAAACTGGACTTTCAAGAACTGGAGAGAAAACTTTTTGTAATTAGAAAGAAAATAGAAAATCAGGCAGCAAAAGAACAGTTGAATGATTTTTATATTTCATCACTAAGTTCCAAATCAGTCATTTATAAGGGTATGTTTTTAGCAGAAAATATATCAGACTTTTATCCAGATTTGATGGATGAAAGATTTACTTCGAGGTTTGCAATTTTTCATCAAAGGTTCTCGACAAATACGTTTCCATCGTGGGAGTTAGCACAGCCTTTCAGAATCATCGCTCACAATGGAGAAATCAACACTTTAAAAGGTAATGTAAATTGGATGAAGACACATGAAGCTGGAATGGAAAGCGATCTCTTTGACAATATTGATGATATTAAACCAATTATTAAAGCAAATAATTCGGATACAGCATCTCTAGACTCAGCTTTTGAATTATTAGTTAGAGGTGGAAGAGATCTTCCAATTGCAAAAATGATGTTAATTCCAGAGGCATGGTCTAAAAAAAGTAAAATTATTTCTAAAGCTCATCGTGATATGTACAATTATTTAAATTCTGTAGTCGAACCATGGGATGGTCCAGCTGCAGTAGCAGCTTTCGATGGCCGTTGGATAGTTGCTGCATCTGATAGAAACGGACTTAGACCTTTGAGATACACAATCACTAAAGACAAGATGTTATTTGCTGGGTCTGAAACAGGAATGGTTCACGTGTCAGAAGATAACATTCAATACAGAGGTAGAGTAGGACCTGGACAAATGATTTCTTTGGACTTGGATAAAGGAAAATATTTTAATGATAAAAAAACTAAAGATCATTTAGCATCCAACCCAGTTTACAAGGAATTTGCATCAAACCACATAGAGTTATCAAAAAACTTTAAGAATCTTAAAGAAAAGCATCTGTTTCAAGGGCAAGAACTAAGACAACGCCAATATCTTGCTGGTTTAAGTATTGAAGATTTAGAAATTATTCTACATCCAATGATTGAGGACGCTAAAGAAGCAGTTGGTTCAATGGGTGATGATACTCCAATAGCAGTATTATCTAGTAAATTTCGACCTTTATCACATTTTTTTAGACAAAACTTCAGTCAAGTTACCAATCCACCAATTGACTCGCTAAGAGAAAACAGAGTGATGTCATTAAATACTAGATTAGGAAACCTTGAAAATATATTGGATGATAAATTAACTAAACAAAAAAGTTATTTGCTTGAAAGTCCAGTTTTAACGAATGCTCAATTTAAAAAAGTTCACGATACCTTTAAAGATGAAACACAAATCATTGATTTATGTTATTATATTAACGAAAAACATACCCTAAAAAATCAACTCGATAGAATTAAAAGTGAGGCCGAGGAATTTGTACGAGGAGGTGCTAAGCACTTGGTAATAAGTGATGAAAATGTATCAAAAAAAAAATTGTCTATTCCAGTAATTTTAGCACTTGGAGCTATACATACATACCTAACCTTTCTTGGTATAAGAAAATTTGTATCAATACATGTTAAATCAAGCGAATGTTTGGATACTCACTACTTTGCAGTTTTGATAGGAGCTGGTGCCACCACAGTTAATCCATATTTAACGTTAGACTCTATCCACCAAAGATTTGAAAAAGGTTTATTTGGTAAATTAAGTTTTGATGAATGCATTAATAGATATGTAAAAGCTATTAATGACGGGTTACTTAAAATTATGTCAAAGATGGGAATATCCGTCATCAGTTCATATCGAGGTGGACTTAATTTTCAATCTTTAGGACTAAGCAGATCATTAGTCTCAGAGTATTTTCCAGGTCTCGAGTCAAGAATATCTGGAATAGGTATTTTAGGTATAGAAGAAATGATCAAAAAACATCATCAAAATACGTTTAGAGAAAATATAATTTCACTACCTATCGGGGGTATCTATAAATACCGTCACGGCGGGGAAACACATGGTTATCAAGCTAAAACAATGCATTTATTACAAAGCGCAGTAACAAATGACTCTTTTGATACATACAGAAAATATTCAAAACTAATTCACGAAATGCCACCAATACATTTAAGAGATTTACTAGGTTTTAAATCTAAAAAAAAATCAATTCTTTTAGATGAAGTTGAGTCAATTACAGAAATTAGGAAAAGGTTTGGAACAGGAAGTATGTCAATGGGAGCTCTATCAAAGGAGGCACATGAAACTTTAGCAATAGCCATGAATAGGATTGGCGGAGCTTCTTGTAGTGGCGAAGGCGGAGAAGATGAAGATAGGTTCGTACCTAGAGCAAATGGAGACAATGCTAATTCAAGAGTAAAACAAGTAGCATCAGGAAGATTTGGTGTAACAGCAAAATATTTAAATCATTGTAATGAAATTGAAATTAAAATTGCCCAAGGGGCTAAGCCTGGTGAAGGAGGACAATTACCTGGCTTTAAAGTTTCAAAATATATTTCAAAATTAAGACATTCTACACCAGGTGTAACATTAGTGTCACCTCCGCCACATCACGATATTTACTCTATTGAAGACCTGGCTCAATTGATCTATGATTTAAAACAAATTAACCCAAAAGCCCGTGTAGGAGTAAAATTAGTAGCATCAACTGGAGTTGGTACTGTCGCTGCAGGTGTAGCGAAAGCAAAGGCAGATATTATTTTGATAAGTGGACATAATGGTGGATCTGGGGCAACGCCACAAACGAGTGTAAAGTATGTAGGGTTACCATGGGAAATGGGTTTAACAGAAACTAATCAAATTTTAACAATGAACAACTTAAGACACAAAGTAGTTTTAAGAACAGATGGAAGCATCAAGACTGGAAGAGATGTTGTGATGGCTGCAATGATGGGTGCCGATGAATTTGGTATCGCTACAACCAGTTTGATTGCAATGGGCTGTATCATGGTCAGACAATGTCATTCTGATACTTGCCCTGTAGGGATATGTACACAAAGAGAAGATTTAAGGTCAAAATTTACCGGAACACCTGAAAAAGTAGTAAATCTATTTTCATTTATTGCTGAGGAAGTAAGAGAGATCCTAGCTGAACTTGGTTTTAAATCTTTAAATGAGGTTATTGGCAGAACAGATTTATTAACGCAAATATCAAAAGGGTCTTCAAATTTAGATGATCTAGATTTTAATCCTCTTTTGGTTCAGGCAGACCCAGGAGATCACCCAAGGTACTGCAAGGAAAAAATTAGAAATGAAGTCCCTGACACCTTAGATGAAAAAATAATCAAAGATGTAATTTCGCTAATCGAAAGCGGCCAGAATGTCGAATTAAGTTATAACATTAAAAATACAGACAGAACTGTTGGAGCAAGATTAGCTTCAACTTTGGTAACAAAATTCAAAGGCAGATCATTTAATGATAATCAAATCAATATAAAGCTAAGAGGCTCTGCAGGACAATCGTTAGGAGCATTTGCTGTAAAAGGTATTAACCTTGAAGTAATAGGTGATTGTAATGATTATGTTGGAAAAGGTTTATCGGGTGGAACAATCATAGTTAGACCAGCAAGAGCTACTCAAATAGAAACTGAAAAAAATACTATTATTGGAAACACTGTATTGTATGGTGCAACCAGTGGAAAATTGTTTGCTGCTGGTCAAGTTGGAGAAAGGTTTGCAGTAAGAAATTCAGGCGCAACTTCTGTCGTTGAGGGCTGTGGCACAAATGGATGCGAATATATGACTGGAGGGACAGCGGTATTTTTAGGCGAAGTTGGAGACAACTTTGCTGCTGGTATGACTGGAGGTATGGCTTTTGTTTATGATCCTGAGTCTAAACTAGAAAATCTTATCAACCCAAATAGTGTAACTTGGAACAAAGTTGAAACTGAGTACTGGAAAAAATATTTAAAAAATTTAGTTGAAGATCATGCTAAATTTACTAAATCTAAATATTCTGAAAAAATGCTCCATGAGTGGGATATTAATTTAAGCCATTTTGTTCAAATTTGCCCTATAGAAATGCTTAACAAACTAGATCATCCTTTAACAAATAAATTTATAGAAAAAAAAGCTGGCTAAATTTACGCCTGTACAATTCGAATTAATTCTTTTCCAATTCTTTTTAAATCACTTTTAGAGGATAGGCTATGATCTCCAGAATTTTGGATAAAGATTAAGCTATCTTTTGCAATTAAACTTTTTGATAAAAGGTATGAATATTCAATTGGAACAATATCATCTTTTAAACCATGAAAAAATCTGAGAGGAAAATTACAAATTTTTCTTTTTTTTAAAATTAAATTTTTATTTCCTCCATTAATTAAATTTTTTCCGATTGGATAAAAACCTTCATAGTTATTTTTTAGTTTATAGATTTTTCCTGATTTTATTAGGTTCTTTGTTTTTCTTGAAAATGTATTCCACATTAAGTATTTTGTGAAATCTGGTGCAGAGGAAATACCAATAAAACCTATAATATTTTTAATTTTCCAAATTAATCTTGCTGCAATCCAGCTTCCACAAGATGATCCAATTAAAATAATTTTTTTATTATTAAGTTTTGACTTACAAATTTCTAATGCTTCATTGATCCAATCATTAATACCCTGATGTTCAAAAACACCTGATGATTTACCATGACCTGAGTAATCAAAAGCTAAAAAGTTAATTTTATTTTTTTTACATAATGATTTTAAGTATTTTACTTTTTTACCAGATATATTTGACATCAAGCCATGTAAAAAAAATACGGTAATTCTACTTTTTGTACTCACTTCGGTGTAATACAGAGACTGTTTTTTCGATGTATAGAAATAATTTTTTTTGTTTTTCATTAGAATAAATATATAGTTATAAAATCTTTTAAATGAGTGCAAATATAAGGTTACTTCAAATTATTCCAAATATGGATATTGGCGGCGCAGAAACAGGCTGTTTGCATGTAGCAGAGCATATATCTAAAGAAGGAGGCTTCTCAGCAATTTTAACAAGTGGTGGAAAATTACTGGAATTAATTGATAAAAAAAAAAATCAAAATAATTAGATGGCCGGTAAATAAAAATTTTTTTATTATAATATTAAATGTTTTTTATATTTTTTTTAGAATTAAATTAAATAAAATTAATATTGTTCATGCAAGAAGTAGAGCACCAGCTTGGTCAGCCTATTTTGCATCTAAATTAGCAGGTGTAAAATTTATAACTACATTTCATGGTACATATAATTTTAAATCAAAAATAAAAAAATTTTATAATTCTATAATGGTTAGGTCAGACCATGTCATTGCTGGATCTGAATTTATATTAAATCACATTCATTCTAATTACGATATTAAAGCACCCTCATCAGTTATAAAAAGAGGTATTGATGAAAAATATTTTTCGAAAAAAAACATAAATGCTGAGGAAATTGAAAAATTAAGGAAATCAATGAATATAAGTGAAAAAAAATTTATTATTTTATTACCAGGAAGATTGACTTATTGGAAAGGTCAAAAATTGTTTATTGAATCATTACATATTTTAAATCAAAAAAAAAAACTTGAAAATGTACATGCTATTATTATTGGAAGTCACCAGGGTCGATTAAACTTTAAAAATGAACTCGTCAAAATAATTAAGTCATACAAATTAGAAAATAAGTTATTAATTGCTCATGGGTTAAATAAAATGCCAGTCGCATATTCAATTGCAAATCTTGTTTTATCTAGCTCAATAGAACCAGAGGCATTTGGGCGAGTAAGTGTAGAAGCCCAGTCTATGGAAAAACCCGTATTGGCTAGCGACATAGGTGGATCGTTAGAAACAGTTATAAATAACAAAACTGGCTGGTTATTTAAAAATAACGATGCAAATGATTTAGCAGAAAAAATTGAAATCATAATAAAAACTGAGCAGAATGTACTTAATTTAATTGGCAAACAGGGTCGAAAAAATGTCAAGCAAAACTATACAAGAGATGTAATGGTATCAAGAACACTGGAAATCTATAGTTCATTAGTTTAAGAGTCTAAAGTATTATGGTTTCAATTAAACTACCAGATGGTAAAATTAAAAAATACGACTCTCCTGTTACAGGTATTCAAATAGCAAAAGATATAGCTCCATCCTTATTGAAAAAAGCTTTGGTGATAGAGGTAGATGGAAAACATAAAGACTTGGACGTGGAAATTAATAAAGATTCGAGTGTAAAAATTATTACTATTAACGACGACTATGCTTTAGAATTAATAAGGCATGATTCTGCACACTGTATGGCCATGGCAGTTCAGCAATTATTTCCAGGAACGCAGGTTACAATTGGTCCAGTAATCGAAAATGGTTTTTATTATGATTTTGCAAGAGATGAACCATTTAACGACAGTGATTTAAAAAGAATCGAAAAAAAAATGCATGAAATAGTTGACCAGGATCTAAAGACTAGAAGAGAGGTGTGGGATAGAAATAAAGCAATAAAGCATTTTAAAAATATTGGTGAGCAATATAAAGCAGAAATTATAGAGAGTATTCCAAATAATGAAGAGCTGTCTATATATTTTCATGGAACGTGGTACGATTTATGTAGAGGACCACACTTACCTAGCCTTGGTAAAATTGGTAAAGCATTTAAATTAATGAAAGTTGCAGGGGCATATTGGAGGGGAGACTCTAAAAATAAAATGCTTCAAAGAATATATGGAACATGCTGGAGAACAAAAAAAGATTTAGATGATTATTTACATAGAATTGAAGAAGCAGAAAAAAGAGATCACAGAAAAATTGGCAAAGCTCTAGATCTTTTTCATTTTCAAGAAGAAAGTCCAGGTGCAGTATTTTGGCATCAAAAAGGTTGGACTTTGTTTCAATCTTTAATTAAATTTATGAGAGAAAAACAAAATGATGCTGGTTATTTAGAAGTGAATACACCAGAAATGCTAGATAAAATCCTATGGGAAAAGTCAGGACATTGGGAAAAATTCCAAGAGTATATGTACACCACAGATGCTGATGATAAAACTTTCGCAATTAAGCCCATGAATTGCCCAGGGCATGTTCAGGTTTATAACCAAGGTTTAAAAAGTTACAAAGATCTGCCTTTAAAAATTTCTGAATTTGGAAAAGTTCATAGATATGAACCTTCTGGTGCTCTTCATGGTTTAATGAGAGTCAGGGCGTTTACGCAAGATGACGCGCATATTTTTTGTACTCATGAACAAATTACCGAAGAGTCACTAAAGGTTACAAATTTAATTTTAGATATTTATAAGTCATTTGGTTTTGAAAGTGTAAAACTTAAATTTTCGGATCGTCCAGTTAAAAGAGTTGGTAGCGACAAAATTTGGGATCAAAGCGAAAAGGCACTACTCGACGCAATCAAAACAAGTGGTCTTAAGTATGAGGTAAACAAAGGAGAAGGGGCGTTTTATGGTCCAAAAATTGAATTTGTTCTTATTGATGCAATAGGACGGGAATGGCAATGCGGAACATTGCAAGTAGATTTTAATTTACCAGGAAGATTAGACGCAACATATGTCGCAAGTGACGGTTCAAAAAAAGTTCCTGTTATGCTGCATAGAGCAATGTTTGGATCTTTGGAGAGATTTATTGGAATTTTAATCGAACATCATGCAGGTAAGTTTCCTTTTTGGCTATCACCGGATCAAGTTGCAGTATTACCTATAAGTAACGAACAAAACGATTATGCAATTAAAGTGAAGATGTCACTTGAAAAAAAAGGATTAAGGTCTATTATCGATATTAGAAATGAGAAGATTAATTATAAAATACGAGAACATTCTGTTTCGAAAATTCCTATTTTAATGATTTGTGGCGCTAAAGAAGTTGAAAATAATACTATTACAATTCGTAGACTTGGACAGGAGCAACAGCAAACAATGAATCTTAATGAAGCTATAGAACAATTATTGATCAAGTCGCTCACACCATCTATTTAATGCATAAACGAAAATTTTCTAATTAATGAGAGGTCCAAGAGTTAATAAAAGGATACGTGCAAATGAAGTTCAGCTTATTACACACGATGGAGATAATATTGGAGTTGTGCCTATAGGTGAAGCTTTAGATAGAGCGAGGGAAGTAGGTTTGGATTTAATTGAAGTAGCACCAAATGTTAAACCACCAGTCTGTAAAATAATTGATTATGGAAAGTATAAATACGAACTTCAAAAAAAAGCTAGTCAGGCAAAGAAAAAACAAAAAATTATTACTTTAAAAGAACTTAAGTTTAGACCTAGCACTGATAAGCATGATTATAATTTTAAAATGAAAAATGCGAAGAAATTCATAACAAAAGGAGACAAAGTCAAATTTACAATTAGATTTAAGGGTCGAGAAATGGATTATATGAAAGCGGCATATGATCTTGTAGACAAAATAATCGATGATACAAAAAGCATTTCTAAAGTAGAGCAAAAAGCAAAACTTGAGGGTAGACAGATGACCCTTATAATCCAGCCAAATTAATCAATTATTGATATTGTTATATTATCTTTATTAGGTATAACCACTCTCGTTATGACAAAGTTAAAGACTAAAAGTTCAGCAAAAAAAAGATTTAAAATAACAGCTAAAGGAAAAGTTAAATCCGCACAAGCTGGAAAAAGACATGGAATGATTAAAAGAACAAATTCCCAAATCAGAAAATTAAGAGGAACAACGACTTTATCTAAACAGGATGCTAGGATTATAAAGTCTTATATGCCCAATAGTTTAAGAGGATAATATGGCAAGAGTAAAAAGAGGAAAAACCAGTAAAGCAAAACACAAAAAAGTACTTAAGTCTGCTAAAGGGTATTGGGGCAGAAGAAAAAGCACTATACGTGTTGCTAAACAGGCAGTTGAAAAAGCAATGCAGTATGCTTATCGAGATAGAAGAAGAAATAAAAGAACTTTTAGATCACTTTGGATACAAAGAATTAATGCCGGTGTTAGAGCCGAAGGTTTAACTTATGCTAAATTTATCAATGGGCTTGTAAAATCAAAGATAAATATAGATAGAAAAGTATTGGCAGATATTGCATATAATAATCCGGAGACTTTTAAATCTATCGTAAAAAAGGTACAGTCCCATTTAAATTAAAATTTAAATGTTAGATCTAAAAAACTTATCTCAAGAGATAAATTCTAAAATTCAGGAAATTACAGACAGACAATCTTTAGAATCTTTAAAAACTTTTTATTTAGGAAAAAAAGGTATGATTACTGAAGCATTTAAGGGAGTTGGAAAGATAGATGCCGATCAAAGAAAAATTTTTGCAGCAGAATTAAATATAATAAAGACAAATTTACTAAATCAAATCAACTCTTTTGAGACAAAAATTGAGCTTGAAGAGATAGAAGATAAATTGAGTTCTGAAAAAATCGATATCACACTTCCAACAAAAGAATTTAAAAAGGGAAAGATTCATCCAGTATCTCAAGTTATTGATGAATTAACATGTATTTTTGCAGAGATTGGATTTTCTGTTGCAGAAGGGCCCGACATTGAAAATGAATTTAACAATTTTACAGCACTAAACACACCTGAACACCATCCAGCGAGAGATATGCATGATACTTTTTATTTGGATAAAAATAAAAAAACTTTACTACGAACTCATACATCGCCAGTTCAGATACGAACAATGCTAAATAACAAACCACCTATTAAGATCATTGCTCCGGGTCGGACCTATAGATGTGATAGTGATATGACGCATACACCTATGTTTCATCAGTTAGAGGGTCTTCATATCGACCAAGATGTTAATATGGGAAACTTAAAAGGTTGTTTAGATTTTTTCTTAAAAAAATTTTTTGAAGATGAAAATATTGAAATGAGGTTTAGACCTAGTCATTTTCCATTCACAGAACCAAGTGTAGAGGTAGATATTAGTTATAAGCTAGAAAATAACAAAATTGTAGTTGGCAAGGGGGACAAGTGGCTTGAAGTTTTGGGTTGTGGAATGGTTCATCCCAATGTTTTAAAAAATGTTAAAATTGATTCAAAAAAATATCAAGGATATGCTTTTGGTGTAGGCATAGATCGTCTTGCAATGTTAAAATATGGAATTACTGATTTAAGATCATTTTTTGAGGGTGATTTAAGATGGTCAAATCATTATGGTTTTGACGCAAATGACGTACCTACAAATTATAGAGGTCTTAGTAAATGAAACTAACTACGTCTTGGTTAAAGAAACATTTAAATACAAAAAAATCAGTTGATCAAATAGTTAATACTTTGACAAATATAGGTTTAGAAGTTGAAGAGGTTTTAAAAACAAATAATAATTTAAAATTTTTTAAGATTGCAAAAATATTAAAAACAGAAAAGCATCCGAATGCTGACAAATTAAAAGTGTGTGATGTTGATATTGGTGGTAAAGTTGAAAAAGTAGTCTGTGGAGCATCAAATGCTAGAAATGGACTTTTTACAGTATACGCATCACCTGGTGCGGTAATTCCAAAAAATGGGATGAAATTAGTTGTCGCTAAAATTAGAGATGTAGAGTCAAGAGGCATGCTCTGTTCCGAGAATGAATTAGGAGTTTCAGATGTAAGCGATGGTATTATAGAAATTAAAAATAAAAAAATTGGCGAAGGTTTTTTCAAAAATAGTGAGGAGGTAATAGACATTGCCATAACTCCAAATCGTTCAGATTGTTTAGGTATAAAGGGTATTGCAAGAGATTTAAGTGCTTTTGGTATTGGAAAATTAATTAAAGAAAAAAAATTTAAGTTAAAAGAACAGTCAAAAAAAAAAATTAAAGTTGGAATTAAAAAAAATTCTGGATGCACTACATTTGGTTCGTTGTTTATCGAAGATATTAAAAATTGTGAAAGTCCAAAATGGTTAAAAAAAGACTTAGAGTCTTTAGGTTTAAAATCAATTTCAGCAGTTGTGGATATAACGAATTATGTGATGTTTGATCTCAATCGACCAATGCACGCTTATGATGCAGATAAAATCGATGGAAATATAATTGTAAGACAATCAAAAACTCATGAAAGTTTTGAAGCTTTAGATGAAAAGAAATATAATGTACCAGAAGAGGCATGTTTAATTACAGACGAAAAGAAAATATTAGGTTTAGGAGGTATAATTGGTGGTCAATCAAGTGCAATTGATCAAAATACAAAAAATATAGTCTTAGAAGCTGCTACATTTGATCCAGTAAAAATTGCTAAAGTATCTAAAACATTAGGTATTATCACTGACGCAAAGTTTAGATTTGAAAGAGGTGTTGATCCTAACTCAATAGAGAGTGGATTAAAATTAGCAGCAAAATTAATTCAAGATATTTGCGGGGGAAAAATTTCAAAAATTAATATCACAGGTGATACCAAATATAAAAATAAAAAAATTAAATTTGATATAAATAACTTTAAAAAATTAATAGGGTTTTCAGTTAGTAGTAAGGATGTCCAAACAATTTTAGGAAGATTAGGATTTAAGATTAAAGTTAAAAAACACGTTTTAGATATTAATGTGCCTAGCTGGAGATTAGACGTTAGCCAAGAGGCAGATATAATTGAAGAAATTTTAAGAATTAAAGGATTAGATAAAGTTTCATCTATACCTCCAAGTTCAAATGAAAATAAACCAGCGTTAAATTATCATCAAAAATTATTTCACTTAGTTCAAAGATCATTTGCGAGTAGAGGTTTTTTTGAAACTATAAGTTGGTCATTTACAAATAGTAAATTCAATCAATATTATTCGGATCATTCAATAAAATTAACTAACCCAATTTCATCTGATTTAGATGTATTGAGAAGTTCGAACTTTGTAAACTTAATATTGCAAGCAAAATCCAATCTAGATAGGTCAAACTTGAATCTACAGATGTTTGAAGTTGGTCCTGTATTTAAAAGTGATTTGAGTCAAGAAACAATAGCATCAGGCATTTTAGTCGGTAAAAAGGTGAGCTCCACTTGGATTGATAATGATAAGGACTTTAGTGTAATAGATGCAAAGGAAGATTTATTTTTTATTTTAAGTGATTTAGGATTGACATTAGATAGCTTAATAATAGAAAAAAGTGATAAAAAGTACTATCATCCAGGCCAATCAGGCAATGTTTATTTAGGAAATACGAAGGGCCCTAAAGTTGCAAGTTTTGGCACAATTCATCCTTTGATATTGAAAAAAATGGACATTGATAAATCAAATATTTATGGTCTAGAAATCTATCTCGATAATTTTATAAAACCAAAAAAGCTATCACGAGTTTCAAAAAAACAGCTTAAAAAATACGATTTTCAAATTGTAGAAAGGGATTTTTCATTTATTTTAGATAAAGATATTAGGGCCGGGGATTTAGTTTCAGCGATAAAAAAAACAAATGAAATAATAAAATCAGTGTATGTATTTGACTTATATCAAGGTGAAAATATCGAAAATGATAAAAAGTCTTTAGCAATAAAAGTCCACTTTGAGCCAACAGATAAAACTTTGAATGATAAAGAGATTGACGATTTATCAGATAAAATTATTTTAGCCGCTAAAAGCATGGGCGGTTCATTAAGATCGCAATGACAGATACTAGCTTAATAAGAAACTTTTCTATTGTTGCCCATATAGATCATGGAAAATCTACACTTGCTGATCGATTAATACAAACTTGTGGCGGATTAACCGATAGGGAGATGAAAGAGCAGGTTTTAGACTCAATGGATATCGAGCGAGAAAGAGGAATAACAATTAAAGCACAAACTGTAAGATTAAAATATAATCATAGTGACGGCAAGGAGTATATTTTAAACATAATAGATACCCCTGGGCATGTTGATTTTAGCTATGAGGTTAATAGGTCATTGGCAGCCTGTGAAGGATCGTTACTTGTTGTGGATAGTACGCAAGGTGTAGAGGCACAGACACTTGCAAATGTTTATCAAGCTTTAGATAATAATCATGAAATTATTACTGTACTTAATAAGTCAGATCTTCCAGCATCAGAACCTGAAAAGGTTAAAAAGCAGATAGAGGACGTAATTGGAGTAGATACCCAAAATTCAATATTAGCGTCTGGAAAAACTGGTGAAGGGATAAATGATATTTTAGAATCAATTATCAAAAACCTTCCTTCTCCAAAAGGTAAACATGATAAAAACCTCAAAGCTTTATTAGTAGATAGCTGGTATGATAGTTATTTGGGAGTAGTCATTTTAGTAAGAGTTATTGATGGTAAAATTAAAAAGAAAGATCAAATAATAATGATGTCCAATAATTCAAAGCATGAGGTGGAGAGAGTTGGTATCTTTACTCCAAAACCTATTGATATTGAAGAAATTGGTCCTGGGGAAATTGGATTTATCGTAACTGGTATTAAAGATTTATCGGATACTAAAGTTGGAGATACAATCACTACAGTTAAAAATCCAACCGCAAACTCTTTAGCTGGTTTTAAACCAAGCAAGCCAGTTGTCTTTTGTGGATTGTTTCCTATAGATAGTACAGATTATAGTCTATTAAAGGATAGTTTAGCAAAACTGAAATTAAATGATTCAAGCATTGAGTATGAACCCGAAAATTCAACCGCACTTGGTTTGGGTTTTAGATGTGGTTTTCTAGGTCTATTACATTTAGAAATTGTCGTTCAAAGATTAGAACGGGAATATAATATTGGTTTAATAACAACTACACCTGGTGTAGTGTATAAACTTGAAACTACTGATGGAAAAACTTCGGATCTACAAAACCCATCCAATATGCCTGATCCATCTTTAATTAAAACTATCAAAGAGCCTTGGATAATAGCCACAATTATAACACCGGATGAATATCTGGGCTCTATAATTAAGATTTGTGTAGATAAAAGAGGCAAACAAAGAGATATGAGCTACTCAGGCAATAGGGTTGTATTAAAATATGACTTACCTTTAAATGAAGTGGTATTTGATTTTTATGATAAAATAAAATCAATTACTAGCGGTTATGCAAGTTTTGATTACGAAATTAGCAGTTATCTCACTGGAGATTTAATAAAGTTATCTATCTTAGTAAACGAAGAGCCAGTAGATGCGCTGTCAATAATTATTCACAAAGAAATCGCACAAAGGCAGGGAAGACTAATATGTGAAAAATTGAAAGATCTAATACCAAGACATCAATTTCAAATTCCAGTACAGGCTGCAATTGGAGGCAAAATAGTCGCGAGGGAGACAATAAAAGGATTTAAGAAAGACGTACTTACAAAAATACATGGTGGGGGAGCATTAGATAGAAAAAGAAAACTTTTGGAAAAGCAAAAAAAAGGAAAATCTAAGATGAAACAATTTGGAAAAGTTGAGATTCCACAAGAAGCGTTTATTGGTGTCTTAAAAATAAATAAATAAGTTTATGAATATATTAATTGCAGGTGCTGGTGGTTTTATTGGAGGACATTTAATGAAACGATTAAAATCACAAGATCATAATTTAATTTGCGCAGATATAAAGCCTCTTGAATATTGGTTTCAAATTGATGAAGATAATAAAAACTTCTCTATTGATTTGAAAGATTATGAAAATTGTAAGACGATTTTTAAATCGAAAATAGATTTTGTGTTTAACATGGCTTGTAATATGGGGGGAATGGGTTTTATAGAAAATAACAAAGCAGAGTGCATGCTTTCAGTATTAATAAATACAAATCTTTTGCGAGCAAGTAACGAACATAAGATTAAAAAATACTTATTTTCATCAAGTGCATGCGTTTACAATGCAGATAAACAAAAAGAAACTTTCATTGAAGGATTAAAAGAGGACGATGCATATCCAGCAATGCCAGAAGATGGATATGGATGGGAAAAACTTTTTAGTGAAAGGATGTGTAGACATTTTTATGAGGATTTTAATTTAGATGTGAGAATTGTAAGATACCATAATGTTTTTGGACCTATAGGAACATTTGATGGAGGTAGAGAAAAGGCGCCAGCTGCTCTATGCAGAAAAGTAATTAACGCTAAAATTAATAATGAAAAGATAGTTGAGGTTTGGGGCGACGGTGAGCAAACTCGAACATTTCTGTATATAGATGATTGCATTGAAGGTACAATGAATGTTTTTAATGGAAACTATAGAGATGTATTTAATATTGGTAGCGATGAACAGGTATCCATTAATCAAATGCTTGATATGATTGAGAATATATCAAAATACAAGTTTGATAGAAAATACCTATTGGATAAACCTAAAGGTGTAAGAGGCAGATCTAGTAATAATTATTTTATTAAAAAAAAGTTAAATTGGTCACCATCTATTAAATTACAAGATGGTTTAATCAAAACATATAAATGGATAGAAAATCAGATACAGCAAAAAAGTAATATTAAAAAATTTTCTAGATTTTAATATTAATGAAAAGGTTATTTATTTTTGAACCCGAGTGTTCTGATCCTTTGGGACATTCTCTGAACTCATTACGTCAATACTCAATATTTTTTAAAAAAAAACTTAACGTTTATTGTATTACAAATGCTTCGCTCAAAAAAAAATTTTTTTTTAAGGAAGGTAAGATATTAAACATCATTAGTTTTAAGGAGGGTTGTTTTAAAATAAAAGATTTTTTTAATTTTACAAAAAACTTATTTTTTTTTATATATAAAATATTTTCTTTTGTTGTCTTTGTTATTTATAATAAAAGTCTTTTTAAATTTATAAGCGCCTGTACAAAATTATGTTTTGTCCCAAGATATATACCTGATTTATATCGATTAAAAAAATATAAAAAAATTAATAACAAGGACTCAATATTTATTCCAAGTGGAAGACCACATATCCTTCAATCAATTCTTTTCTTATATTTTCTAGATAAAAAAAATTTTCCGACTATTCATTTTAGGATAGTCCATCCTGTAAAATATAGAAAAAATAGAGATAACTTTTTTAAGTATTTAGATATTTTTGAAAATTTTAAACTTATTAATAAAAAAATTTTCTTTTATGCTGAGAATAATAAATATAAGGAAACATTGGAAAGATTTCATAAATTTGATACTTCTATCTTTAATGGAATATCTATTACGAAATCAGAAAAATCAAATAAAAATATTATAATTTCGTTTTTAGGTGAGTCAAAAAATTATAAGGGGTTTTACAAAATACCAAAATTAATTAAAATTTTACAAAAAAAATACTTAAAAAAACTGAAATTTATAATTCAAATTTCAAAAAGAAATAAAGAAATACATTCAACATCTCTAGAACTGAGAAAAATAGCCTTATTAAATAAAAATGTTAAAATAATAGAAGGATCTCTCGATAATCTTGAGTTTGAAAAATACTTAAGTATTACAGACATAATGCCTTTATTGCACCCGTTGAATAGAGCCAAAACATTTGGTAGTGGATTTATTTATACTTGTATGGGTGCAGAAATTATTATGATTATACCTAAAGGTGCAAGTGATTGGAAAAAAGTTATACCCTACAAGAGTTATTTAGAAGCAGATTCGATTGATAATTACGTAAAAAAAATTGATTTTATTATTAATAATTTAAATAAATATAAACGACTAGTTCAAATTACTAAAAAGGCTTATCTAAACGAAATAAAAAATAGTAAACTAATAAAAAGAATTTTAAAAAATGAAAATTGAGAGTCAAAATATTCTAGTTGCTGGTTGTATTAGAAATGTTGGAAATAAACTAATTAAAGATTTAGAAATTGTTAAAAAAGCAATACATAATTTTAAGAAAAAATCTTTTTTATTAATAGAGTCAGACTCCACGGATAATACAAGAGATGTATTATCAGAATGTGAACAAAAAATTGAAAATTTTAAAAGTATACCATTAGGTAAAATTAGTGATCAATACAAGTTTCGAACTGAAACGATTGCTTATTGTAGAAATATTTATGTTGATAGAATTAATAATGACGATACTTATAAGGATATTGATTTAGTTTTAATTGTTGATCTTGATGGAATTAATAATTTATTAAACCATGAGTCCATATCTAGTTGTTTTGAAAAATATAATTGGGATGCGGTCTTTGCCAATCAAAAGAATGCTTATTATGATATATTTGCTTTAAGACATGAATATTGGTCCCCAACAGATTGTCGACAAGAATTAGATTTTTTTGAAAAATACAGGAAGACCAGATCATTTAATTATTGGCATTCAATTTATTCAAAAATGATCGAGATACCGGAGACCAGTGAATGGATCAAGGTAAACTCAGCATTTGGTGGGGCTGCAATTTATAAAAAGCAATGTTTTAAAAATAATTTTTACGTTGGAAGAATTAAAGATAAAGAGATTTGTGAGCATGTTAAATTTAACGAGAATTTAGTAAAAAAAGGTTTTAATTTGTATATTTGCCCTAAATTTATTAACTCTAACACAAATGAACATACCAAAAAGAAAATGTCACTTAAATATAGAATCAAATTTGCAATACAGAGTTTGTTCGTAAAATGAAAAAAATACTAATTATTCAAAAAAGAATAGGTATTGGGGATTTTTGTGTTTTTCTACCACCTATTAATGAGATTTCAAAACTTTTCAGTAAATATCAAGTTAATGTTATGACCAAAGAAAGAACACAGGCAAAAGAGTTTATATTTGATCATAATTATATTAATGAAGTGTTTTATGCTCCTGATTTAAATATTTTTAAAGAGAGCATATGGATTTATAATCATATCAAAAACTTAAAATATGAGAAATGTTTCATTTTTCATTATAGTTTAAGATACTTTTTATTAGCAAAATTAGCAGGAGTAAAAAATGTGTTTTCATATGGATTTTTTAAAAAAAATGAAAATATAGTAAAAAAGTCTCAAGAATTTATTAATGAAAAATTAAATTATAAAAATAATAATTTTGAATTTCATATTAATTATAATGAAAATGTTCAAAAAAAAGAGCAAATAGTTTTTGGGATTGGAGGTAGCGGTAGAGATAAAAAGTGGGATATTAATAACTATATTGAATTAGCAAAATTATTAAATCAAATTAAAAAATTTAAATTTGTACTAGCAGGTGGTAAAAATGAAGCTGAGGATGCAAATTATATTATAAAAAATTTAAAAAATAATAACATTGAAGCAATCTCAGTATGTGAATTAAATATAAAGTCTACTTTACCATTTTTAATGGGTTCAAAGTTATATGTTGGAAATGATACTGGTTTTATGCATCTTTCAGGATGTTTTGGAGTTCAATCCTTTGGTCTTTTTGGACGAACGTCTATAAATTATTCGTCATATAATAAAAATATTGTACCAATATCTTTACCAGAATCTCAAATGAGTAATATATCTAGACCTGACGCAATTAATTTTATAGAGCCAGAATACGTACTTAATTTTCTGCAATCTACTAATTTATAAATATGGAGAGATGGCCGAGTGGTTTAAGGCGCACGCTTGGAAAGCGTGTAAAGGGGCAACTCTTTCGCGGGTTCGAATCCCGCTCTCTCCGCCATTTTTCTCAATATTGAACAATCTAT